>Ga0131853_10003337_pt1 | contig 28793 bp, 12 predicted proteins | sample TergutLab28metaG_FD_92764 | JGI IMG/M metagenome (GOLD analysis project Ga0131853, IMG submission 92764) | Labiotermes labralis P1 segment gut microbial communities from Petit-Saut dam, French Guiana - Lab288 P1 (version 2) (version 2) | ecosystem: Host-associated > Arthropoda: Insects >... | reverse complement strand
TTGATTTGTTATGCAGTAGACAGCGGTATAGAAGCACAGTTGATTTGTTATGCAGTAGACAGCGGTATAGAAGCACAGTTGATTTGTTATGCAGTAGACAGCGGTATAGAAGCACAGTTGATTAACCGCTGAAGTGCATTGAGAATGATGAAATGATGCAAAATTGATACAGTAAAACTAGCTGAGTGCTCTGTAGGTCTTCCATCATCGTAAGATATTAAGAAGGAATCGGCCAACGATTCCAGCCGAATCTGTGTTCAGGGAAGTTTTCTTGATGTATTAATTACCCTCTTTTTGTAGTGTCGAATTCTTTAGTTCGATGTGTATTATAGGGTTTTGTACAGTATCAGACCTTGCCTTATTTGACCATAATCTAGGGAGCTGCATTCCTTAAACATTACCAGTGATTAACGTGAACAGTGCAGATTGCGACACAATGCAGAATGGGATGCCATTTGTAGAATGCTTGGTAGATATAGCCTATATAATCTACAAGCACTACTCCCCATCGGTAAACTTACAGTAGATAATTGTGGGGTTACAACTTAACCTGTTCTAGGGTGCACATAGTGAGGGTGGGGGTGGGGAGTAGGGTGTTGGGGTGGGGGTGGGGGTGGGGTGGGGCGTGGAGGTGGGGAGGGTTTCTCATATTTGGAACAGGACAGGATCTGCTGCACCCAAGATAACGTTCCAATGAAGTGAAAATAAGTCCAGCCAAGCGTGCTTTACTCTCGTATGGAGAATATAAATTGCACGGTTTTTCTAAGGAGTTGGCGAGTGTAGGGTCGTCACTCGGAGCACTGAATTGGTTAAATTAACTCAGTAAACACATGGCAAAGTACATTACTTGAGCAGCTGGCGTTCCAAACTTGACGCTTGCACATTAGTGACAATTATGTGACACTTTTTTTAGATTCAGTCCTGTTATTCTTACACGGTTGGTGGTTACCAAGGTTTTAGAAGAACCCGCTTCCTACATCCTCATGAAGAAAGAGGCAACAGTTTTCCCCCATACCTTTGGTGATGACCCTTCCAAGGAGATATATGTACTTGGACCAGAAGAATATAATAAATTGACATTTATTTGTCTGATCGAGAAATTGCCTCCTCTTTCTGATCCTGAAAAATTTCGCTCTTCCCTGTGCCTTCGTGATATATCTAGGGTGCACAAGATCACCTGGCCTTTGGTGCTGAGGGACGCTTTCCTCGGAAGTAAAGAGACCCGAGCGTGATGATGACGTCTAATCTCCATTCAGGGATGTCAATAAAAGCGAAATAATTCTCATACATTCATTTACTAATGATCCTTAGGATTTTACTTACGAGGAGAGATATACTTGCCAAACTGTGTGTCAGATGGCATTAAATTTAATATAAACTGCATACACGCAATTCCTTCTAGTTACGAGGTTAAGAATGCATGGAGTTACACGTCCACTCTGCCATAGAGCTTCGTGGTGTGGTACTGGTTTAAACTTAGAGACATTTCCATCTTCGTGAAAAACAAAAGCCTATTACAAAATATAAATTGACATTCTATCGTATATATATATCATTCCTGACTAATACTGTAACCGAATTTGATATTCTTGCCAGTTTATGATCACCATAATCACCTCACCGCTGTCACTCCTATCATCATCTATAATTGCCAACTGATCACATTTTAATGGTTTCTCTGTTATTCCTTAACTTATGAAAATTTTCAGACAATTTGTTTGTTAAATAATAATGGATTTGAATAAAACAAAATATTAAACACATGATACAAGATATTCCAGTAGACAACAAAAACAAGACGCTATACAAGTATACAAGAGCTAAGAAAGCATTGTTATCATTGCCTACAGAAAATGCACACACAAAGAAAACGGGATTATTTTATTATCATCTTCCCCATAATCATTGTTATTATCATCATCGTCATAACAATAATAATAATAATAATAATACACTTTCCACAGCATTTTGGCTGGATTTCAAGAGTATCTTCTCACTGACCATACACTTCTTATTGACTGTTCTGTCGAACATTTTCTAAATAGAAGGTACGTAATAAATGCTACTGCTTTTTGTAGTAAAATGTATAGAAAGGGGCGAAAATTAAGCAGTTTTTAAGCTTCTCGTAATTTATTTTTGATATTACCCATTGTTGATAACATAATATATGGTGGTCGTTATCAGTCGCCACGTTTTTATCAACTTTTCTTTCAAGTGTTTATGCTTCTGGAGCTTGTCGATGATGGTGCTCTGAGGTTGTGACTGATGGGATTTGCTACTTCTCTTAAGTATGCTCTTTGGTGGTTTTATTAAGTATAAATTTGTCGAGTCTATTTTTATGGGTATTTCGATCATTTATGATGGAACTGCCGGAGTATAATTTATATTTGGATTTGTCTAACACGGACTGTGGCTCTTATTGGTTTTACCTTCGGTAGTTTACATTTCATGAATAATGTTGGCCACTTGGTTGTCACCTTGAGTTGATGCACGGCATGCATTTTTATGTTCAATGGTTTCTGATTTTTTCGGAATTTTACACAGATATAATTATTATTATTATCGTCATCATTATTATAAGATATGGATGTCTCTTGTCACAGTCCATTTCTTCCTGGTACTTTTCTTGAACCAGAAGTAAACCCCACCGCTCATGCTTCAAGCTTCACACTTCATTACTATCCGCATTATGTGTGCTGTTCCAAGTATAGCTGTATTTGGTAGTGAATCTATCGAATGCTTTCCTTTTACAGCTTCTAAATTTTTTCTTAAGCTTCTCGTTACTATTCCAGTGACTCCAATTATTACTGGTACAATCGTACATTTCAGATTCCACATTCGTTGTATCTCTATACACAAACTCTTGTATTTTAACTTCTTTTCCGCTTTCTTTTGCACAACATTTCTGTCTGCGGGTATAGTCACATCTATCAGTGTGAATGTTTTCTCTTTTTTTAATTGTTATATCTGTCCTATTTGTTTTAACTTCTGTCTGTGTGTGCTTGATTCCACAACACTGTGACATTTCCCTCTTCATACATTGGCTTGAGCATGTGTGTGTACCATTTGTCTGTGGTTTCAGTAACTAAGGCTTTGCATATTGAGTAGTGCAAATGTGTACACAGTTTATCGTGTCTCATTAAATATTCGTTCTTCGCCAAAATGTGGTATCCCGAGGTTAAGTGGTCAATAGTTTCTTCATGTTGTTTACATAACCGGCATTTACACTCAGTTCCTTCCTTCAAAATTTTATTCTTAAAATAGTTTGTACAAATTGCTTGGTCTTGAGCTGCAACTATTGTACTTTCTGTTTCTCCATTGATGTCGCCAGATTTTAGCCAGCGATATGAATGTTCAATGTCCTCCAGCTTTTCGTCTAAGTTACGTGGCAATTGTCCATGCATCCTCTTCCCGTGCCATCTTTCTTTTGTTTTCTCCACTATGCTGTCTAATTTTCTTGTTTCTCTCTGTACTTCTGTCTTGAGGCATCTAGCTGTCTGTAACACTGCTGAGTCGGTGTTGTGTTGGTGTGTTCTGACAACCTGTATTAGTGGGTCTTCCTTCCTGTCCACATATTCCACTAATTTTGTAATTTCTACTGAATGGGCTGTTTCTAACTGCATCAGGCCCCTTCCACCCTGTTTTCTGGGAACACACAAGCGATCTACATCTGCCTTTGGGTGATGCTGTCCATGAATGGTTAGTAGTTTCCTCGTTTTCCGGTCTAGTTTTTGCAGTTCTTCTTGGTGCCAGTTAACAATTCCAAAACTGTACCTAAGTAATGGTACAGCCAATGATCCAGTTGCTTGAATTTTATTCTTTGCACTTAATTCTGTGCACAAAACTAGTCTCAATCTCTTCAAGTATTCCTTCTTCAGCTTTACTTTCTCATTCTTATGCTGTATATCAAAACTCTCTTCTATACCTAAATACTTACACGCTTTTCTCGGGTCCAGCTCTTTAATGTAGTTCTCCAATGTGCTTCCTATACGCATTTTTCTTTGGACACTACCTCTTTTTAAACATATTCTTGCACATTTTTCTAAACCAAAATTCATATTTATATATTTTCTAATTGTTTGCACAATTATTATTTCATTCTTCAAATTATTCTCATTTCTACCTAGCAGTTTCAAGTCGTCCATATACAATAAGTGACTTATTCTCCTCTCAGTTCCATGTACTTGATAGACACAATCAGCTCTGTTCAACTCATTTGTTAATGGAATGAGTGCGATGCAAAAGAGTAATGACGAAAGAGAGTCCCCTTGGAATATTCCTCTTCATATCTGAATGGGTTGTGACTGCATTACTTCCTGCTTTGTTTTTAAAATAAGCCTTGTGTTCTATTTCTCCATAGATAGTTTACAAAATCTGACAATTTTACTGTTCACTCCTACCACTGCTATTGACTTTTCCACCCAGCTATTTGGAACGCTATTACATGCTTTCTGATAATCAATCCAGGCTACACGTAAGTTCTTGTTTCTTCTCCTGCAGTCCTCATATATTGCCTTTGATATAATTAATTGATCCTTGCAACTTTTACTTCCCGGGTGACATCCTTTTTGCTCTGCTGGTAGTAAGCTATGCTCTTCCAAATTTGTGGAGATTCTTTTGGCTATTATTCCTGTTAGGGGTTTTTACACGGTCGTTATTCATGTAATGGGTCGGCGGTTTCTGACCTCCTTGCTGTATCCTGATTTTGGTATCAAATAAGTTATTCCTGTGGTCAGCCAGTTAGGTGCCTTCTCCGCTTCCTCCATTATTGCATTGAAGTTTTTTTGTGATATGCCTGTGAGTAGCTGGGAAAGCTTTAAGCCAGTAATTTTGTATTTGATCATTTTCAGGAGATTTTCAATTGTGAGCTTTAGACATATATGAAGTAATTTCCTTAATCTGTATAGGCATCCAATCCATATGACTAATATTCCTTTTCTGTTCCCTTCTTATCCATTCTGCTCTTTCATTATGCTGTGCTTCTTCTCCCCATAGTAACTTCCAGTAAGTCTCTGTTTCTGCCATAGAGGGAGGTTCTCTGGCCCCTATATTCTTCATGCTCAGGTTTCTGTAAAACTTTTTAGTGTCTTCTCTAAACATCTTATTCTGACTACATTGGGTTTCCCTTTTTTCATACCTTCTAATTCTTTGGGCTTTTGCTTGCACTTTCTGCTTCAATGTTTCTATCAACTGTGCAACTTCCCTAGCGTTTATCACTATATTTTTTAAAAACCTTCCTCTTTTTCCTGTTAAGCTTTCCGTTATCACGGTCTGTTCCAGTTTCATTTATTATTGATAACTCTTTTCTCCAGCTGCTTATCTGTTTCTGCATTCTTATTTTCCAGAACTTTATATCTCTTCTATTTTGCTTCTTTTGTTTGGTTCATTCAGTGTTTGTGTCAAGATTGCGACTGCAGCTTATATCAGGTTGTTTATATCTGTTATGTCCATTTCATCTTCTTCTAATGGTTCTTCAACTAATCCATTTATTTCCTCCTGAAGTTTATCAATTCGCTGTTTGTTTTTAGTTTTGGCAGCTTTTCCTTTTCAGACATTCGTAGGAGCCTCACCTTATGCCACAATATCTGAAGGTCTTCCTTTAGCTTATTCGTAACTGTGTGCTGCTCTCCTTCAGCACTTCGGTTTTTGTTATTCTCTACTTTAACAAAGCCAGTATTGTCATTTTCTTGGTCTCTCTTCCGGTGCTCTATAACATTTGTAACTATTTTGTCGCCATTCACTCCTTCTGTGTAATCTTCTGTGTCATCCCCTATTTTAAGTCTAATATTTTGTTTAATCTCATCAATTTCAAAAGCCGTTATTCTTTTAGCTTTTAAAATGTAGTTCTTCTGGTTTAACAATGCTTTTGCATCTACATTCATTCTCGTCTTTGGGTTCCTCTCTCTCCATAATTTATATGTTTCATTGTACTTCTCTTCTAATGTATTTTCTTTAATGTACGTCAAATACCACAGCACTTGCTTCATCTCCTCTCGGCTCCATCTGATTCATTTGTTCAAATTCTTTACATTTTCTTGCCCGACTCCGAGGTTAGGTGAAGTTTGAAATGGCCCATGTTGAGTTTCCTCGGTATGTTTACCATTCTCTTCAGTGCTTTTAGAGGACCTCTGCTCTTTCCTTCTTCCTAGTTGTGTACTATCTTGTTTTCTAATCATCATCGCTGTCCCACTAGTAGCTAGGAATGTCTTCTTTCCACTGCGGTATAGCCCCGCCTGCCGCAGTAAGGCTGCTGGAATCCGAAGGTCGCCACTTCTCGAAGTTCACTGTTCTTGACTTCTTACCCTCCACCGCAGATGCATCTGTAGTCCCTCGGCCGGTAGTGTACACCTTGGACTAGGGGACTTTTTTCGAGGTTTACTTCTCTAGATCCGCCGTGTTCCGTTTAAACAGGCTCACCTATGGTCGGATGTAGTTACGCACCACGCACGGACGGTCTTGTGTGCAGGGAAGTGAGTGGCTTGTGCCTCAAGTTGCACTGCTGCACACCGGGGCTGGTGAGGACCAGTGCAGGGACAACCCCTTACAAAGATACTACCTCTCCCATACCCATTGAGCCCTTATTATTATTATTACTATTATTTTTCCTTACCTTTGTCACTCTTTAAGCTGGAGTCGTGTCCCTCCTCCATTGTTTAACTGATATGCCAGTTTATACTACGAGGGTGAGTCAAATGAAAACCTTAAATGTTTTTTATCTCATAATTTATTGAACACAAAAGGTACACAATGACTTCATTTTTCTATGTAGTCTCCATTTCATTCTATTTCATTCACGGTTACGCGACTATTTTCCTTCACGATGGCTTCAACTTCTGCAATGGCCTCTGGTGCCATTACTCGGTGTGCCTGACGAGGTCGAGGAGAGTCTGTTACAGAACTAATGCCGTTCATGAACTTCCTGGTCCACTCGTACACTTGCTGTAGTGACAGACATGCATCACTATACTGAACTTTCATTCGTCGATGAATTTTGATGGGTTTCACCCCTTCACTACTTTAAATACGGATGACAGAACGCTGTTCTTCTTTGGCGCATGTTGCCAGCGGGGACGCCATCTTTACACTACTACTGCGCCATCGTGTTGCATTCCTGCATCGTACTGCCACCTGTCGGCCATTCTTCAAACCATGAGTATCACTGTTGTCAACATACAAGAAAATCGAGCTGTGTTTCGAATTTTTATCGCACTTTTAAGGGTTTCATTTGACACTCCCTCGTAACAGAACGACTACGGGATTCGGTCTTGTGGCACACTTCCAAGTATCCTACACTGCCTGTTGGCATATTTGTTTTTAGACACGTTCGCAAAATTGCGAATAGTGACAATAGTTTCGTTATGTCTGTCCGTCAATCCGAACGGAACAGCTCAGCTTCCACAGGACAGAGTCTCATAAAATATGATACTTGAGTACTTTTCGACAAACTGTCAAGAGAATTCAATTTTCATTAGGATCGGACAAAAATAACTGGTACTTTATATGAAGACCAACATACACTTTTTTTTATCATATTTCGCTCAACTCTTCTTAGAATGAGAAATATTTTAGAAAAATTCGTAGAATAAATCTAAAGACACATTTATGATCAGTAACGTTTTTTCGAAAAATCTTTTCTTTTATGAGATGATATGGAAAAATATAGCAGGGCTGGAGAGGCCACAGATGACAATATGGCGCATGCGTATTTCACGCTGGGTGCCTAAGGCTACAGTCATACACTTTCGGAATAGGTAACCCTTACTGCTTTCCTACAGCAGCAACGATTGCACAGACGCGACTCAATGTTACGTTATGTGTATATATATATATCTTTTACTAGGATAGGATTTATTTGTTAACTGCAATTGGGTCAACACCCGGTGGCTGTAGTACAGTACACATTTACACACAAACAATGCATAGAACAACACAATGAAACAGAATAATTGGAAAGGAACATTCATAACAATAAGAATATATAAACATAAGAAGACTACATAACAATAAGAATACATAATTTACAAAATTAAATTGAAGCATACAAAACACACAACCATACACACAATGATACAAAACAGAACCAAAAGAGTAAGAAAGAACGTGATCAACGAAACAGCCATATAAGCAGTAAACTTCGTATGATCTGTATATTTATTAATAATAATGGACACCCTGTTCCTAAGAACTTCACTCCACTTCACTACACTTTACCCATATACACTTCACTCCACTTCACTTGTCGAAACTTCACTTCTTCCCATTTAAACTTCACTCAACTACACTTCTCTACACTTCACAACCCTCTGATTTTGCTTAACCGCATTTACATTTCCTTCCGCTTCATTTCACCTCACATCACTAAGCTTCACTTAACCTCACTTCACTTCGCTGCACTCTTAGATGATTTTCTGCTCGCTTCTATTCCTTTTTACTTCACCCCGTTTATAATTGCTTTCCTAACTCTGTCTGTTTCTAAAAACTTTAGGTTTACAAGGGAAAGTCCCTAACGCTCTTGCAGGTAGTTGGTTCCAGTTTTTAATGGTCCTATTTACAAAGGAATAATTCCCGATATCCGCTCTTTGCTTCCTGTCCCTAATTTTCCGAACATGTTCAACCCTACTCAAATAGTAAGCCCTTTGCAACCTGTAGCTAACAGCTTTCGAAGCCCGTTCCCCAGAGTACGCTTTATATAATGCGCATAACAGCACTATCGTCCTAGCTGAGCCAAGGTTTCCCGGTCACAATTCTTCGTATGATCAGTAAATTGGACAGCTTTCTTTTGTACTCGGTGTAACGCATTTATCTGTCCTTCTCTGCTTGGATCCAAACATGCAGCCCCATATTCTATAATAGGACGTACCAGGACATGTAGGCTAAACGTTTTGTATTCCTATTTCCTTATGGTGTTTCTGTCGGGTTCACCAATATTATATGGGTACTGTAGGGTTGTCATGGAGTTACAACTAGATTACCAACATATATACAGATGCTTATTAAAGTCTTGGTAGTCGTAGAGTAGTGATAGTGATTGCGGCAGGAATGCCGTGATTACAAGTGCGTTTGTTTTGTCGTAGGATTGGTCAGACAGCCTCTGTGGAGTGAAGCGGCTAGATGCTGGTGAGCTTGCTGGCTGAGCTGGTTAGGGGCAGGACGCGCGACCATGCTGGATATGGCCAGTAGAGACGGTGCAAGCAAACGTTGGATACGAAGACTGGGGAACACCAGAGCGGCTCTGAATTTGTGGGCAACAGAAAAATTTTGTACCCCTACCGGGAACGGAACTCTGATTCTTGTAATGCCCAGCCCGCAGGCTAGCGAATTATCGGAATAAGCTTTCCCGTGTAAAAAATAAATGGTAGGCTATAAGAGTTCACTTACGTGTTAATTTTGTGTCTTATCTGGGGAATTTGGCTGAATATGTTTCTAGCAGCTTCTGAAAAATGAGTAACAAAAATATTCACAAGATTATATTTATTCCGTCTGTTTAGGGGTCCGCGATTTCGCTTCCAAAGCTCGCAATGCCAGCACGGATTCTGGATAAGAGTTATCCAACACGTTAGATTGAAACCAATCACGAGCACTGAACTGAGTAATTGTGTAAAGGACTAAAGCCGTGAGTCACCGACCTATTCCCCACACCAGTCCATGCGTTATCAGTGGCGGTCAAAGCAGCAATGGAAACGGTACTTCGTTTACCAATGTCAGCATTATAGCACTAATATTTCGTTCTCATTTGTTTAACTGTCACAGCTATTTTATAGTCTTAACAATTAACATTCTCATTAAATAACACACAATGCATTATTAACGATTCCTATCTACATATGTTCTAGTGAAGTCGGGTGTACTTCAAAATTTTATTAGGAAGAAATGTGGTTAGCGCGTTCTATCAGAGAACTAGGTATAGACGGAGAGACGCTGAATAGACTTAAAATAAAGGGGATATAATGGTGTGGACTGTGTTAAACTGGTTCGTGATAGGAGAGATAAGTGAGCTTTGATTAACGTAACAAATGTTCAGTGTACGTAAAAAGTAACAAATTTATTAGCAAACTGAACAAACATCATCGTCATAACAGGATTCTGTTCCTTTATTTCGTTATTTAGTTAGGTAGGAGAGGAATATTTCCGTGTGTTGAATGTTCAGAGTTGGCAGCACTGAGAGTGATGACCACTTTAATTTATATTCTTGCCTTCAGGATGTGCTCATTATGGGGTTTCTGTTAGTTTCTCCCTATAAAGTTGGGGCTAACGATATAAGGTAATAAACAATAGCGCCAGTACGCATGTACTCGGGATTAAAATTAAGCTGGGGATGTCAAACAAGCGTTGAATTATTTAGGAATTTTTAAACTCTGGTTGCGGTTGACAAATTTACTATCAGTACGTGACTAGAACGCTCAGATGAAGATGCAACTCTTAGAAATACTTCATGTTGGTGCGAGCCTTATTAAAAACTTGGTGTCGGGCTTAGCTATGCATGTAGAATCATGTTGGAGTGAAGACAGAAATTCTGTCCGATTAAAGTTTCGCTCTTCTTCAGAACCCTATTCATGAGATACCCAGAGTTTTTTCCTCTTATCAGTTACGAATATTAACTTTACTAGCATTTATTAAGTGTTTTTCTTTCAAATCACTTTGAAGGGTAGATTGTCGTGTTAAAGAATGTGAAAATGAAAAGTAATGCCGTGTTGTCTGATAGTAGGAGAAATATTCTGTCTTAATCTAAGGGATGAAAGACGACGAATTCACGACTCCCCACAGACAGTCAGACAGTCCAAGACGCGACTTCTCTGCCAGGTCTCTGGTGGTATTGGAGCAGGCCTTCATGTAAATACTTCGTTCTAACTTGTGAATTATCATATCAGAACTACTCTAAACTCCTACGATTTTGTGTATCATTTTGGTTGTATGATCTAAGAACTGGTAGCGTTATTAAACAAACTCCAAGAACAAAACGCACTCTATGAATGCGTCTTCCGCAGTACCGATGGGTATGATGGGTGAATTTTTAAAGTGAGAAAGACGTTTAAAGAAGGAACCAAAGAAGTGATCGAGAGAATTCTAAAACAATTTTCTGAAACCTGCAGGGATGATAGCCCAAACTTCGGAGACGTAGTTATAAATGGGAAAATGACTGTAATGTCTTACTGTGTGGACAGGAATCAGATGTTTAAGAACGGCGACCAGAGGTTGGAAATAGCGGATGTAATGTTAAAGGTATAACAATCCCTGTATGGGCCTGGATAGGCCCTGAGTGTTCCAGAATGTTAATGCTCCAAGATTTCATGACAATCGGCTCACGGTAATGTTGTCAACCATAAGCATCGGTCGCCTTTTTCCTCAAGGAAATATTCCTGGTACTCATTTATGTTAGAGGCTGCGTCGATGCTAGGGCCATAAGTGCGACTGAGAGGATTATGTCAACGAAAAATTCCAATGACACATAGGGATTCGAATCAGCGAGCTTCTGGCTTGTAGCGTAGTGCCTCAAGCAACTGCGCCAGAACGTGACGGTGAACAGAAAAAATAAAACAGACTAACAATTATACAAAATTATTTAGCTCCTTCTTTGTTTTACAGCATGATTTGGTCTACATGTTTCGATCCTACTGGATCGTCTTCAAGAAGAAAACATTAACGAGAAAAAAAGTCAATTTTATGCCATACCTTAAAGCGAATATGTCATTATCCTATTTTTTATAGTGAAATATGTTTAAATTTTATACACATTTGTATATAACTTTTATCGATTTGTTTTACTTTATGTAGCCCCATTTGTTCATTTTAAGGATTTTTTGTAATATATTAAAATTAAAACAATTTCTTCTTATTGTTTTTTTTTTTGCATTTTCTTGCAAAAAAGTGTAGACATTGCTAGGGAAAAATATTTCAGTTCGTCGCTTTAACCACCTACCATTTTCTATTTCTAAGTAGCGTCATGTAATAGACAGCAGTGAACTACGATATGTTTCGTTCGTGCTTTATACATTTCTTACAAGTCAAGGAAACAAGAATAAGAAAAATTAGTTTCAGTTCTTGACACTGCCCGCCTGTTGTACACCCTCTGTTATTGAATGCATTCAAGGGTATTAAGAAGTACAAAACTCTTCGTCCTTGGCAGTAGTTGGAATTTTAACCTCAAAGTTTTTTAATTATTAAAAGGATTTTATTGCATGACTTACACAGTAATGATATTTCATCTAATACATTGCATAAAATTGGCATTTGTATTAGCTAATGATTTCTACATGAGGATAATTCAGTAGGATCGAAATATTTAGGATGAATAATGGAACAGAACATAGAGCTAATTAATTATGTGTGCCGTGGTGGTCCATTTTTCCTCCTGTTGATACTGAAAGTGGACGGTTTGAGACTAATACATTCAGAATGTTACTAGGTAAGAGAATGTTAGCTTCTCAAGAAGTTTGCAATGTGACAAGCGGTACAACTAAGAGAACTCGGCAGTGTTGGTGCTGAGAGTAGTGTACAGTTCGTTAAATAGATGTCGTTATTGTCAGTGAGGAACGCTCTGTGTGTGTGTGTGTGTGTGTGTGTGTGTAACTCGCCTGCCACCTGACTATATATTCATTGACAAAAACCCCGCTGCGAATTACTTGGCTACACTAGACCCATTTCCCCCCTCTGTGGTGGCTTCATAAACATTTTGACAAAGGCATTATTCTGACAGCCACGTAACTCGTTGTCAGGACCCCCCGCCTATGTTACCAAGTACAGTGCAGAACTCAGTCTAAATAAAACACTGTCTGGAATTACCGTATTTAAATAAAGATATACTTATGGAGTGTTTTCTGTTTACTTTCCCCACCCAGATACATAGCATCCATTTGTATTCTACCGGCGTCTGATGGATCTCACCTTATGAATGATGTTACTGATACTGTCCATGGCGCAAGCCAGTATGAGTTGCGCATTCTGTTTCCTGTTATCCTGCCACTGTTTGTCCTACACACAAATGTAATGTTTAAGAATCACATCGCAATAGTCGTACAGCACTGCCAACAGGCACGCTTTTACCTTTACTTGTGTTCTATGAAATATACACCACATGAACTTGCAATAAATGTTGCGGAGCCGAACAGCATTTTGTAAGACTGAAAGGTCGTAGCAAAGCGAAGTGAAGTTCTCCTGTACGTACGACATGAAGACGTATGTGGGAGTGGATGCATAGCACCATTAATTCGTACCTTTTGTTTTAGATGGAAGTGGGGGGGGTCAGTTTCACCCCCCCCCCCTGTTGCTAAGACCCGAGGAAAGCGCCCCCTTAACCATTGAATATGACACGGGATGGGCTTGTGTTGGTCTAGGCGCTTTGAAGTTGAGTTAAAGCTCTGTCCCTGCCGGGAGTCGAACCACGATTCCTTTTTAGTCTAGCCCATGCTTAGTCACTATGCAGACTGAGATATCCTGTTTTTGGTAATTTAAGGGACTTTAATTTATGTATTAAAACATCGGAATAAAATACATGCTTAATTATCCGATAGGTTTAGATTCCTGATATTTTCAAGCCGGCGTCTACCTACGGTGGGGCGAGCGGTGCAGCTGCCCAGGGCAACAGAGTCCAAGGGACGACAAAACTAATATTTTAAATTGAAAAATTTGATTTTCTCCCCTCAAAAAAGTTTAAATATTTGAGTCAGCTAAAAGAAATTCAATAAATGTGTTCTTAAAAGTCCATAACTTCTGTCAGGGTGGCCATAGTTACCCATTCTACGGGCTTAAAAAAAGAACCATCTATGCCACTGTTTGCAAGGACATGTTTTGCTCTTTGGGCTAGTCATTAAAGTTTAGAACGTTTGCTTTCTTTTTTAGTTAATGGCATGACAGTTTCGTGTTGTAATGTTTCTTGCGTAAATGTTAATAGGCTACTTGCACAATCTGGACGTAAGCAAAGATAATATTAAAATTGATGATATTAAAACAACTTTTTGTTCCGCGAAAGCAAGAAAATTTTTATTAGCTGCTGACCATTCTTCTGCTCTATACAGACTTTGTTCTTTTGAATTTTTAGGCGCGTTTGCAAAATTGCTAAAAGTGACCGTTAGCTTTGTGACGTGTGTAAATAAGTGCCTTTTAAGGATTGTGTTCGTCTCTGTGTAGAAAATAAATAATTTTAAAGACGAATAACAAATTGACTTTCGTCAGTTCTGCCCTGTCAGTGTCGGAAGGACAGGGGGAAAAAGAGGCGCTAAATAAAAGGGAACTTATTTCAAGAAGGTGCAGGAATCTTTGTGAAGAATTTTGCAGAAGCCTCTACCGTGGTCAGAGTTGTAGTCTGATTTTACTCTCTGCAAAAGTATTGACTCAAGTATATTTGCCAAGTTGGAATTTTATGTGGTGCCTTAATGCTGGAAGAACATTGCCTAAAAAGCACAAACAAATTTAAGTAACAGTTCGATGAAGAGTGGAGGTCTAGACTTGTGCTGTGGTTATTTCGCGGAACAAATCAAAACCCGACAATCACCTATTCTGACGGGATATTTCTCGGAAATACTCAGATCATTTCGTAAGATTCAGGGCGAGTATTACAAGTTTTAATTTTGATGATCACTACTGCCTTCGAAGTTCATATCTCACGCCATTCATAATCACATTCGTAACGCCTAACTTCTACAAAGCAGTGTCAGTAACCAAAGGAACAGTAAAGAATGGAGCGGTGTACTCTAGTTCGGTACACACAAGTGGTTCTTGATATTTTACAACATTTATTGACCTACATGTTTATTCATTGTAGTTACAAACGTAGGCCTACTGCTGCAGACCTCAACCAAGTCGTGCATGGGTCACAAATAGGTGTTCAGCATGAAGATGGAATTAACATGTTGTGTCGAAACGTTGTTACCCTTTTACCAAACCACATGCCTGACGTTCCAAAAGGCTGATCATCACGTGTGCCTCACATTTAGTAACACAGCAACTTAACATGTAAACGTGTTTGTGAAAATTACAGACCTCACGAAACGTAAATACACGTCTATTGCAATGCTTACATATTCGATTTCCTGTGATAACTTTCCGGGAAACATAATACAGAATGTGATGCAATGTAGTCTAGTGTTGCAGGAAGGTGGTTGCCATGAAATAAGATAGGAAATTTCAAGACTGGATGATGTCACACACCAGCAGATATCCTACTTACTTTCACAACCCCTGACACGAGAACCTCATATTTAAAAACGTATGATGTTCAATTTGATCTTGCCGGTCTGGAAGAGGCTAAAACGAATTTCGTCTCTACATTTACGTATCTGTTACTAAGAACAGCTCCATTAGTAGTTGTTAGCGTTTCCATTTTCTGAACAGAAAATTTAAGAGGTCTGCTAAGGAAAATGAAGAAGACGGTAAATAGTTGGACAAAACCAAAGAAGAGGAAGAAGGGATATAACATAAAAGGTGAATAAATATTCATACAATAATAAGAAAACGGTTACGAAAATAAAAACAAGAGACGTGAAGAAAATGAAAGAAAGTTTGCAAGAAAGCGGATTAATATGAAAAGTATGTTGAAGAGAAGCAAACAGGGGGAGAATTTCCATGCAGTACTCCGTCTGCAAGCGCGAGTTTTACGTCGTTAAACTGCCGTTGCAAAATATGCGAATTTTTAAGATTAGAGGTTTTGAGGGAAAAGGCCTGAATTTTTACACATCCGTCTTTATCCATAAAAGATTTTATCACGAAGAAAATAAAATATTGATAACAGAAAACAATGCAAATAGAATAAAGTGCCAAGCAAACTAACGTGCGTTTATAATATAATAACTAATAATATGTACTTCATTTATCTTAAATCGTGAGAGGTGAAGGTCAGGTCCGGTGTTGATCACTAATTACCTGTAATTAGAGGCAATAATAGTGATGAGGGAGATAGGGGGGAATTATTAAGTTGTCTGAAGGAAAACGGGAAGCGAAAGGCCTTGAACAAAGAAAGTGTTATGCTGAGAATGGAGTGCTAGTATGCACAGGAAGACAAGGAGCACATTCATATATTCCGCGTTAGAAAATGCAGTGATTGGAGAGGCTTTGCGGTTATAATTCTTATTTTATTCTGTCTCCAGCCAGCTGGACATCGGTGCTTGAGAATAAAACGATATTCTGAAGACTCTCTGTGAAAACAAATGGGGAACAGAGAAGCATTTTTCGTAAAAAAAAATACACATTACAAAAATTGGTTTCCTGTCGGTGACTGCCCCGGAAGGGTCTTTCACTTTGAGGTGACAAAATAAATTAGCTGTAAAGCATTACAACAGTATCAATCACCTTAGCTAAGAGGACCGTAACATGTAGAAGAGTTTGAATAGTAAATGCACGGTATTTGTGACTCAAAAACTTTTGTGCCTTTTCGGTTTCCTAGTCTGGGGTTGTTGTTGACCAGTTTGGCCAACAACAACCCCAGTGGAATATACAAACGTAAGTGTAAAACCTGCAATAATGCATACATTGGACAATCTGGATGATCTATAACAATAAGACATAAGGAACATATACGCTACGTGCGTACTAACAAACCAACGTCAGCATATGCACTATGCATATTAAACAATAAATATGAATAACAGCAGAAACACTATAATTATTAAAACCATGTAATAAAGGCACACCAATGAAAGGTTGGGAGACCTTTTATATGCAAGCCTTCCACCAACGCAACATATTGGTCAATGAACAACAGGTCAGTGACATCAACCCCTTGTCTGAGCTTGCAGACACGTCACGAGTTCTATTACGCTTCACCTAACCCAGTCTCATGCTGCACAACGCACAGAGCACACACACACCACCATGGGTAAGTCCAATTCTTTCTAACTACAGTATATTTATTATTGCTATTATAAAGCCCTTGAACATGACAAAAGTTTCTCTTTACAGACTTGATATAACACGCTGCCACACCACCGCATAGTCCATAACGACGTGCTCCTACCGACTATTTTTATAAATGTGACTTTAACTAGGCTCAAGTGTAAACTCCCTGATGATGGTCGTAGACAGAAACATGTAGGAGAAATTTTAACTTAAGTTTTAATGTAAATTTAATGTAAATTTTAGTGGTTTATAAGACTGATATGACAGTGCATCTGTTGGTAAGTGAATGGCTTTGATGGTATCAAGATGCACGGTGCAATGATAAAAAAAATTAAAAATTACCTCTTAATGTATCGTTTAGCCTAATGGGGACACGCAATTTGGTAAAATTTCTTAATATTGTTGCATTTGTAATTTATTATGTTGTTGAAATAAAGAGCATATCACAATTTGTAAGAAAATGTCAGTAAATTATGTAATTAATGAGGTAAAATTTTTTAATCTTGTGGATGTAACATATAATTATGCTGTTGAATTAAAGAGCCTATCGTAATTCATAAGAATATGTCTAGTAAGCTATGTATCTCCCGTAATACAAAAAAAAATTGGGTTACTAACAAAACAAGACCATAATTAAACTGCACCAAAAATAAAAGAGCCGATTTTTTTCAGTGTTTAAATATTTACGAAATATATGCTGATCTTCAGAAAAGGTTAAATATTGCGTCATACCTGAATCTGTACAATATATTTGTGTCTGTAAACGAAAGTTCCATAGACTTTATTGAAAACGAAGAAAAGGTGTGTGGATTGGTTAAAGAAATAAAATGTAAGTTTCCAATCGAGAAGTTTGAGTTCCAGAATGCGAGTTAGTAAGAATGTTATATAGTACAAGCATTACAGGAACATACAGAGACGTCAAACATGTCAGTAAGGAAGAAATGAATTTGAACATTTTGACCGCCCTCAGCTTCTGTTCTCAATTTATTTGCAGTGTACGCGGATTTTTTTTGATTATTCCAAGATTTTATTTGTACTTTGCCAACGTAAAATGAATTAATTAATGATAATGTGTTAGTTATCGAGAACGGTACTATTTACGACAGAGATTATTTGCAACAAACTTCACTAATACAGTAAAAGAGGAAGAAACCCAACAGGAAAGATATATCTACTAAAGTTTTAATCACAATAATTGGAAGAAAAATCATTAAAAAATTCTATACGCAACAAGTATATAGATAAGATTAAGGCAATCTATAACATAATACCTTTCTAAGGAATGAAACCTCAATCAAAATAAGGACACCTCACACCTCTCAATTCTTAAGGATATAATTTGAGATTCTTACATTTGTGTGCTTTTAATTAGATTGAAAGTAAAGAATTAAAGCCGAATATATTTACAGAATAAACGAAAAGTTATTTTATTATTAATAAAAATGGTATTAACAATTACTGAGTACTGTTTTTATTATTACAGGCATCAATATTCCAACAGCCTTGGGAAGAACGTTATTATGTGCTTTTATGCAAATGACACCTATGGCATAATATCCTAATTCGCATTGCCAGAGTGATTGCAGCCGTACAAGCAACGTGCACTGCTGTCCCTAGAACTGAAGATGATCAACGGATCACTAAATAGTTGGAGCATACGACAGTGACAGGATACACATTATTATTGATCGCCTTAGGCCGAAAGTATAGAAAAACCAACAGGAACTGAATCAAGAAAACGCAAATATAATTGATAGCAGATATGTGAATCAGAATAAGAACGTTGTAGCGTATCAGCTGAAGACTATTTCAAAATAGAAATAAAATATTTTTTTGACGAAATGATATTTGACTCATCTCGAGATATGAAGTTTAAATGAGATGTCTTTTGAATCTTATTTCCTTTCGAGTGATTGACTTGTTGAAGTGGATGCTGATAATCCTCATAAAGAAGACGTGGATTTCAGTCCTCATTAGGACAGTGAACTGAACATGGCGAAAGGGTGTCATAAATTCACGGTCCTAAATATCATGCTTCAGTGTTGTTTCCAGACGTTTCGTCTGCGAGTTTGGTATTTATCCAGTTAATTCTCGAACACATGTGCCTGGATATAATCTTTTTTTCAGATACAGCTTTTAGAATTTTTTTAACCAGCAAATTAGTGTGCTGCCGAAAGTACTTTCAGTAAGATTAAGATAAATAGAAACCATGTTCGAGCATGCTTCTGTGTTAGGAGACTGCAAAAAATATCTTCCCTGTGAACAGAACAGGAGGTGGCGAATATTATAAATTTTAATACACTTCTTAAGAATTTGTCTGTCCGAAAGAATTACAGCTGCAATTGTAAGAAATGTTTTTTACCTGATGTAGAATAATTTTGTTTTTTTAACAGCCTGCTAAATGCTCATGTACCTAGGTGTCACCTGATTGTGTGTGCAGATCTCATGACTAAAATACAGGTTGTACAGTCATCGTACTTGTCTCTTTTTATTTACATATTTACCATTTTACTGGAATAACTACAATGGAAGTATGGGGGGGGTGGGGGGGCGCACACTTTTTTATTCTTAGCTCAGGTGCAAATTCAGTCACGACTCTGTCCGTTACAGCAGATGTTTATGTTTCTTTAGGAAGTTGAGTGCTGAGGCGTGACACAACACGTCTGAACTTGCGGCAGGTCGGTAAGCTTATCTCTTCAAACTGAAGTCAAATACAGCAGTATAATCTGAGGAACTATCAGAACGAAAACGCCAGAATTGTTAAGCTCCGAGGGGCATTTCCAAACTTGTTCAATGTTAACAGTATGTGGTGTTTCTAATAACAGTACGTGGTGCTTTTAATTGCCACTGGACTCCATAAGCTTAAGACTACTTGTCGGTCAACAGCCAGCATTGTAATATTTTAGTGATTAAAAGTCACAGAAGGTACCACTGCTTCTCTACAGGCTGTTTCAAGACAGTTAACAAGCTCTGTCTATTGTTGGAAACATTTTGCAGTTTCCGTGCCTGCAAGAGAGACAAGTAAAAATAAATTGAAGATTTGTCATTTATTTTCTTTCTAATCTGTCCTGTAGTTTATCGCTTTTAATACGGTGTGTTTGGTACCGAACTTTACTAAAAATACTGCTAGTGGATTTGTTTTAACGACGTGTTTGTTTCCACGGAAGTCTGTGATGGTGGGCCATTTGCAGAACGATTTCACTTCTTCGAAAGACAGTCGTTAAACGGCTTGTTTTAAGGAAAGATTACAAGGTGACCTGGCTGCGATAAGAAGTGTTGCTCCAGCGTGGTACATTCGGAAGGGGGGGGGGGGGTTTATGGCTGGAATTAAAGTATCATATCCCAATAAAGTAACGTCCTTGGTTCAGAAGGGAAATTAAACAAATAGTACCTGAAGGTTGCTAACACAGGCTTACTTACCCTCGCCGTTTGCTTATTCGTCATGCACACAGCGGGAGACATATGTATAACTACTGAGCAGTTTTGTTAAATTTCTCCGCATTAAATAGTGATGATGGAATATTCTAAAAATTACTCTGCTTTCGCAGTTAATGTGTAATACCTGACTTTTAATTCTTTTGTTAAGATTCGCAGCCTTATATACAGAAAGTGAGCTTCCTTTTCCAACGTATTCTTCATCTCTCCCAGTCCTTTATAACTCACTATTCTTAATCACTCATTGCTGTAAATGTCCCTATCTGAAACAGTATGGTCAAATGATATGCAAACGACGCAATGGAGCCTGTATTCATGCAAAAGGCGAGAGGCAGGCATGTTGGACTGTAGCCTGTTTTCTTGTTTTCATAGAATGTTTTGCTTAAACGATGGTTTTCTGTTTTTTTTACAACGTGTAGGACGACAAGTTTGTTAGGACGTTTCGGAGGGATATCCAACCAAACGCATCATTCCGCATTGTTCCAGATCCTGACAGACCAGTTTTTCGCGTAGAAAAGTTTGCCAACACTTATAAGATAGCTTGAATTCTGATAGGAGCTGACGTGCTTGTCATTGACATGAATAGAAGAAAACTTCAGTTTAAATTTTACGAAAGCTATATAAAAATATAACGTTATATCAGCGAGGCCATGCCGTGGGTTTTGCAGCGAATATGTCCAGATAGGAATTAAGAAAAATAATCTCTACAACCGCGTAAATAAAACATCCCACAATCAATCCTTTATCCAGGATTGCTCCTTACTTTCTGAGTCCTCTGAGAATTGTTCCTATGTTTTTTATTTTGTGTCTTGTGCAGACAAACATATTACTGTGTGATCTTAAATGCAGTAATCGTACCCGCCCGAGGCTTGCTGTCCCCTGGATATAGCCTTTCGCCAAGAAGATAAAGAAGAATAACGGAAAAGGAAGGATGCGGACAAGCAGAAGATGTAATTTTTCTTTACTACAATCAAAGCCGAGATTTTATATTATGTATTAAACATGTGGACCCAGACGGCATAGATAAACTGACATGAAACTTTCTGTTATGAAACATAAACCTTTGTATCAAAAGGGGCAGAGGTATTTTTCTTTAATACGGTAAATAATAATAATAATAATAATAATAATAATAAACTGCAATTGGATTATCACCCGGTGGCAGTGGTTATTTTACATGTATACAAAATATGAAATTGGTTACTACTAAATTTAAGTCGGGAGGGATACATGAGAAGCATGTAGTGGCAACTTGGAGTATTGGGAACCATCTCAGCATTTGCTTATAGACACAAGGAAACCAAGAAAAACCTGTGTCGAGGTGGCCGGTCAAAGGACCTTCCGAATACTGACTTATAGCCAGCAGTCCGGCATCTAAAATAAAAACAGCAACATAGTTGTTTATTTTGCATGAAATTAAACGGTAAAGACAGACCAACAAAATTATTTGTTAAAAAAATTACTTTGTTGTCACGAGGATGAGAGCTGTACATTTCGGCTTGATGTTCTTTTAAGCTATTGTCAGGCTGCAGTAACAATTAAGTTCATATACACTGGAAACTATGTCATGTGTAGGAATTGAAGTTAAAATGTATTTTTAATATTAAAAGTTATTTTTTCACAGTAGTAATTCGATAATCTGCGGAAGTCTCAGTGGTACTGTACATAAAAGCTCTCTCATTAAAAGACTCAACACAAAAGTACTTAGGATTTGCTGTAATCTTGTGAACCACAGTTGTAGTTGGCAGTAAAATGTGAAGGTTTATCTTAATAATGGAACATAAGGATTAAAGCAGAATTACGCGGGTTTGAGTACAAAAAAGTATAAGATTACAAAGTCGCAAGAATTTAGACGTAAATAAAACAAACTAAAAGTGTGATTTAAATCCAGACGAACACAGCACTCGAACTCCATACGTTCAATTATTCAAGTTATTAGAAAATGTTTCGATCTTTCCATTCGACCATCACCAGTTAGATAACACATACATAAGTGGAAATTATGTCATGGAATAAGCTTGTCCTTCACAGTTACTCTGATAAAAAACATAATCACCTATTTTCCCCAATTTAAGGGACAACAAACACATAAAATATTCGTTAAAATTTCCAAATTTTATTCTTACGTTGTATTTCTTGGTTCCTTATCTGGAAAGTTATGACCACGTAGGCATCACAGGATCACTTGAAAGACATATTGTTCATTTGAGTACCTTGTTAGAAAGAAGAGCTCTGTCTGAAATCACAAGGCGACACAAAAATATCAGCGAGAGAGCTCGGTCTTATTACATACACTTATCTGCTTCAGAACATCTTCAAGTGATACTCAAAACTGCGTGCTGGAACACATTACAACATTTTGGACGAGGCAACTGGTGGAAACCACCGGACTTTCCGTTGAATATCGTGCTGTGATTGAAGAAGTTTTACGTTGTATTCACGTAGGTAAGTCAGGATGCTACTTTGCCGCAGGAACAAACTTTAGTGGCCAGTTAAAGGCAATTAACTAAATGAAGTAACAAGTGTTCATCTGTGATTAAGTACTTATTTTGTTTCCCTGCCAGCTGCTGTATTTTCAAATACCGAAACCTCCTAGTTGAATTGTAAAAATATTGTTAAAGACACTGTCGGGTATAAATAAAGTGTTATCTGCCTGCCACACAGACCCAACTATTGTGTTTTGGTGTCTTTGCCGAGCTTAAAGTTTTTCCGTCCAGCGTTTTGGACCCTTAATTCACGTACTGAACGCCCATCCGTGCCACTGGACGTCACTGCAACTTTATAATATCCACTTTTCTACCATAAATATTACCAATTTTATGAGGCGAGAGAGAAAATAACGACATATATTTCACTATTATGAAAGTTTTTACGACAATAGGCTTCGGAAAAAATTATTAAACTTTCCCTGATGATATATTTTTGTAGAATGCTTAACAAAAAAAAAAACACTTGAGTAAAAAACGTATAACATTTGGAATTCCTACTTCAGATAACGCAAGAGTTCCTCCCTCGCCAGAACTCTGTTTGGTACTGTTCACAGCATCGAAGAAGACGTGGGTCATGTTACCCTCATCTGGAACATACTGAGTTCTGCTATATTAAAACACGCGGCTGGTTGTAGGTACCAGGAAAGGTCGCTGAATTTGTACCAAGTCATACGGCGTCACTTTTCAATGTACATCCTTCTTCAGTCACTGCCGTGAGATAATAAACCTCATAAGATACATAATTGCCAGTGGGAAGACCTTGTAGCATACATAATGAGAATTAATAAGTTTTGGGGATTTTCACTGATTGCTGTGAAGATTACCGTCTGCCTTGGTGTAATACCGTGTAGTCTAGTAGAAATTGACCGACGATACAGAGACAACTTCTGACTTCTTGTTTCAACCAGAGGAAGTTGGTAGCGGATTTTTCTGAAAAGTCTGTGTATTTTTATCGCATTAAATCGCGCCATATTCTGTAAGAACATTATGAAAGAAAATACGGAAACTTACACAAAACTCTTCACACAAGCGGCAGTCGTACATGTGAATCAGTCACGCTGAGCCACTTTTTTCATGCCATATAAAACTAGACGTCGCCCAGAGGGTATATTTCTGTTACTAGAAGTCCTGAGTTCAAATGCCACTTTCAACGGTGCCCATGGCCAATGAACACCATCCAGATATCACTTTCTTCCATCTCATTTTTCACAAATTATTTTCTTAATATCCATCTTAATGTTATCCTTCTCTTCATACTCGTCCTTACAAGTAGGCGGAAATGCCACGGCTCAGGCAGTTAGTCGTCGGATTTTCACGGCGGGTACACAGTTCGACCTCAGGCACTTCCTTGAGTAGCCCTTCCAGAGAATTTACTCTGAGATATTCAGTGCACACTTATCAGTAACATTCCTATAATGATCCATAATCATATTATATTCCTCTACCACCGACGCTATGGGGGCTGTGATCTTAAAAACGAACGGTTTCTTTAAATAGTGCACTTAAAACCACTTCACAAGTATCTGTTTTAAGAAGCGGAGCAGAGACAATATCGAAATGCCAATGCTTTCTCTGTTCCTAAATAAGTCCTCAGTCCTTTTGCTGGACCATTATGTTAATTAACTCAGTGACAATAGTCCGCCCAAGGAACATAAATCCAATCCGCAGCCTCCTAACACATTGTTTTCAATTCCAGTTTAATACCTTTCTCATAAGGCTTCAAAGTTATTAATTTCCTTCCGATTTTCTGACAGCAATTTCATTTGTGCTCTTTATTTCTTCCATGAAAAGCATTTACCTACTTCCTGTCTCCCTTTCCATCTGTATGTCCTCTTCATCACATTCCCTTTCACTTCGCTATCCCGACAATGATAGGTGCCTTACACACACTTTCACAATTGTATTAATGATATAACGTACTAAGCGAACCCTTTTGTTCCTTCTGGGTCCCAAAACGCAATTTCTGAATTCCTTGTTCTTTTTTTTTTTTTAACGTGACACTGAAAATGGGAGTTACGTCGCGAAATCGTTGCAATAATATGTCATTGACACGAAGTAATCTCAGTTCTGAGAAAATTAAATACAAGTACACGCCACTAATTATTCTCCCGGCGATAGTATGCAGTCGTAATTCATAAAAGTTGACTACTTCATTCAGTAGCTGGCAGGCATATCTCTTCAAAGCATAATAAAGCTGTCGAGGTCGTCAGAACCATGACCACCTCCAGTAAAAATGGATTATGCACTGAAAGATCACTTATCCGCTGTAATGAATTATTACTGACTTCCGTTGTTTCTGTTGCCCTAATCGAGAAAAGTTTCGACCTCTCTTAGAATTCCTCTACTGCACATAACGGCAGTTGTAGAACAATATTTTCCTCTGCGTAGTTTTATAAAATAGTCGTTAATGGAGACATCTGACCATCCGCAACCAATTCCGATAACGACCCACGTACTCAAGTTATACCTTCCGGTAGTCGGGTTTCAATGTTCATCGCCTTAGTCACAACACGTCACTGGTCCCTATTCTTCGTACGGTGCTTATTAAGGCAATACCGTATTAAATGATTGCTTAAATTCTCCACCATATTTTCTTAAGCACATCTTATTTAAGCAGTAAGGAACTACTAAAATTCCTCGAAGTTTTTCATCATCATCATCATCATCATCATCGTCACCAATCTGCCATGGAGTTGGGTCAGTTTTTCACCTATCCAGAAGTCTCTTCAAAGGTCTACCATGATTTCTTCTGCACGTTGGAGTGTAGTGTTTCATTACCCTGTTTAATCTATTTCGAGGCATTCTATTTACATGTTGTATCCAGTTAATATTTTATTAATTTGACCAAAATTGGTGTATATTTTAACTCCTTTACAATTTGTGCATTTGTTTTGTAATCTGTTCAAGTGTATCCTGCATTCATCTCTGCTGCTGTTATTCTTCTGGCGGCCCTTACTTTAATAGTCCATGTTTCGCTGCCATATAACAAGACTGGAAGGGCCAGTGTATTGTATAGTTTATTCTTGTTTTCCTAAGAGTTTATGTTTTGCATAAAAGATAGTTGCGGCCACTTTTATAAAATGTAGTAAGGCTTTATTGCATAAACAAGAAATGCTGTGTTTGTAATATTGCTTTTTATACTTACTAAATTTAGCAACTTTAAGGTTCCAAAACCCTTCAATAATAAGAATATTCTTACTCAAAATTATGTGTGTATTTTCAATGCGTATTACTCGCTTGCTTGGAATTCAGCAAGGAATCGAATTATCTTCGCTTGACTTTCTCAGTATTTGTTTTAAGGAAATCTTGGTCGAGGATCGGGCAGTGTATATAATCTAAGCAGGAATTTTTATGGTATTTTCCCAAGCAACGGCATCGTTACAAGACAGAGTATTTAATAATATTTTTAAGAGACACATAAACTGGCTCAAACAGAATGTTTGTGAATCATTCAACTGTAAACCAGTTCCTTTACGACAATTTTAAATGCTCCAGAGCGAAATAAGAAGGGAACGAAAAGAGCGCCATGTTCCTTATCATGAACTCTGAGTTGTATTTTGTACAGTTCGATGTTATGTTTTTTACATAGATGCACAGCCATTGTTAACGACATGACATGATACAAATTGTACAATGTTTCCTGCTAATGTAAATTTCGCGCTGTATTAAACGTCACCACCATTGTAGACTGATTATCTTGCATTTGTTCTGAAATTCTCAGGTTCACATCTCGCTCGAAAAGCGAGTACTTTGACAGAGCTTTCAGTCGTAACCTCCTGTTTTTTTTTTCAGAAAAACAGGCATAGAAACGAAAAACGGGCTACGATCACTTACTTGCAAAACTTGTAATGGTTTTACTGAGTCCCTCAAGATTAATTTTGGTACAGTACTTTGCCTTTAGAAACGTGCGCTTACATCTGCATAATTGCAAATAAATTATTAAGCAATCATTTCCTATTCCGTATGATAGCGTTGAAAATTTCACTACGTAAGAAAGAAAAAATAAAATAAGCACAGGAATCAGTTGACATAATGAAAGCTGAATTCCGCTCTGTTAAGAGGTGCTGAGGCCTGCAGTCCCAGTACATGTGTCATGGAAATTTATAAAGTTGTCCTCTCACCCTGCGAAATTTGAATCTATAACACGAAATTTTTTTTCTTATCCTAAGAGAAGCACGTAAAAAGTAAATGGAGAAAAAAGTGTTAAGGGAAATATTTGTACCTAAGACGGATGAAGTGACAGGTGGCTGTAGAAAGCTGCATAATGGAGAAATTCGTAATTTATACTCCTCGGCAAATGGAGATATAGTACTAAAGCTACGAAAGATGATACTAGAAGGGGTGGGGGAGGAGGGGGTTAATATAGGGCATGTGTGGCAGGGAAGAGACATGAATACAAAATATATACTGAACTGAAAAGATTGAAAAGGGGGCTAATATTAAAGTATAATCTTAAAAAAAGTAGGATGTGAGAATTATGTACAATTTCATATAACTCTAGGGAGTGTCCAGCGGCACGTTTTTGATAAATCTGTGGTCATACTTAGTGCGTATACGAGGCCGGATATTTCTTAAGTATCTAAGTCCATACTTCTTTCTCAAGAGGTAATTTTTTCTATAAGTTATTTTGGCACTTAACAATGTTTCATAAAATGTGATAGTAACAACAAGATCCTGTTTAATCCTTGTAAATGCAGCATGTTTTCCGGTTTCTTTGTTGACCTTGAAACGGACGTTTATCTAAACTATTATTATTACGATCATCATTATCATCATCATCACCATCATAAACATATGCATTAATACGGTAAGGTTAATTTGTATCAGCATGATCCATTGAAATAAAGATGTGATCTTTTTGAGACCCAACTTTTTAGAAAGCTAGGGATTAGATAATGATGGCAGTCTCCTTTATTTTTATTAATTGCATCTCAAAAATTTTAACAAAAAACTGGCTTGAAAACTGATAATGCTACATCTACCGGAAGCCATGGCAAGTATATTAAATATGTTAATTTTCCTTGGCTTCCGGTGGTGGCAGCAAATGCTTGTAAGGATCATAGTAGCGTGTGATAGTGGCTCCAGAAATATTATCCCTACACCCAGGATTCAGGTCTGTCTATCAGACCTTAACTTTCCCATCAACTTGTGCAGAGACGATTCCCGACCAAAATTGCATTTGCTATGACAATTAATTAGGCTGAAGGCCGGACGTTTAAATTCGTTGAGTTATATCACCCACTGCTTACTTTTTCCCTGCCCAGCTCTATGTGACATTTTCCTTGTTTTCTTCACTTGCCAATTTCGCTGTTGAAAATATTGAAAGCAATAGATAAATTTAGACAATCGATAAATTTAGACAATGATGGATTCATGACATCAAAAATTTATATCGAGGATTGCCTTGAAATTTCAGATATATAAATGAACTTTTGTTCATGAAATATTATATTGTTTCTACATTAACTCTCCACTTTCAGAAATAATTTTCGCCCACAGTCGGCACCGTATCTTCTAGATACTGAAGACTGGAACCTGCTGAGCTCTTACGTCATGCCTACTGGAAAATATTTGGCAACCTTTCGAAAGATCAGAGGGTCTCTATCGTCAGGATCAAGAGTTCCGAGAAATACCTTTACCACTCCTGGAATGCTTGACTTGCACATAAAAGCAGTATGATTCTACGACACGGCGGTAAATATTTACCAGTTGAAAGGCGTAACGACGCACAAGACTTCCGTCTTCCGTAACACTGCTGCCAGAATATCAAACTCGAAGTCAGTGTTCAAAGTATTTCTAAACAAACAATGCAACTTCTTTTTATTGTGCCGTGAGATTTTAAATTGTTGTTTATTGTGCGGTGAGATATCAAAATGTTGTATGGAGCGCCGTTAGTTGTTGAGATATCAAAATGTTGTTTGGAGCGCCGTTAGTTGTTGAGATTTTGCTGGGTGTCCTGTGAGGTGCTGAACTGCTGTTATTGTACCGTGAGATATCAAAATGCTGTATGGAGCGCCGTTAGTTGTTGAGATTTTGCTGGGT
>Ga0131853_10003336_pt1 | contig 28797 bp, 25 predicted proteins | sample TergutLab28metaG_FD_92764 | JGI IMG/M metagenome (GOLD analysis project Ga0131853, IMG submission 92764) | Labiotermes labralis P1 segment gut microbial communities from Petit-Saut dam, French Guiana - Lab288 P1 (version 2) (version 2) | ecosystem: Host-associated > Arthropoda: Insects >... | reverse complement strand
TGGACGCAGGCAATCTGCTCAAACCCAAACTTGCGCGTGGTGAGCTGCATTGCATCGGGGCGACGACGCTGGACGAGTATCGAAAATACATTGAAAAAGACGCCGCGCTTGAAAGGCGCTTTCAAAAGATCTTTGTGGAGCAGCCCTCTGTTGAAGATACGATTTCAATCTTAAGAGGGCTGAAAGAACGCTTTGAAATACACCACGGTGTCAGGATTTCAGACGCTGCGCTCATTGCGTGTGCAACGCTTTCCGACCGGTACATCAGCGACCGATTTTTGCCGGACAAAGCAATCGACCTGATGGATGAAGCTGCGTCAAAAATTCGTACCGAAATCGATAGCTTGCCTGCCCAGCTTGACGAGATATCGAGAAAGATCATGCAACTTGAAATCGAGAAGCAGGCGTTGTTCAAAGAAAAAGACAGCGCATCAAAAAAGAGGCTTGAAAACATTGAAAAAGAACTCTCTGTCCTCAAAGAAGAAAACGCAAGAATGAGGGCGCAATGGGAAAATGAGAAAAAGGCCATAACGGATATCAAGGCAACGAAGAAACAACTGGAAGAAGTGAAAATGCAGATGGAGGAAGCCGAAAGAAGATATGATTTGGAGCGGCTTGCCAAGTTGAAATACGGCACGCTTCCTGAGCTTGAAAGAAAACTTCAAGAGGAAGAAGAAGCAAAACAAGAAGCCGATGAGAGAAGATTGCTGAAAGAAGAAGTGACCGAAGAGGAAATCGCGGAAGTCGTCGCGAAGTGGACGGGCATTCCCGTAAGCAAATTGGTGGAATCCGAGCGTGAAAAACTGCTGGGTCTCGGCGAATTGCTTCATGAGCGGGTCATCGGGCAGGATGATGCTGTCAAAGCCGTCTCAGAGGCTGTTTTGAGAGCCAGGGCAGGGCTTAAAGATGAGCGGCGCCCGATTGGTTCCTTTATCTTCCTCGGCCCGACAGGCGTCGGAAAAACAGAACTGGCGAAAGCCCTTTCGGAAGCGCTTTTTGATTCCGAAAAAAATATGATCCGCATCGATATGTCGGAGTACATGGAAAAGCATTCGGTTTCGAGACTGATCGGAGCGCCGCCCGGATATGTAGGGTATGATGAGGGCGGACAGCTGACCGAAGCGGTCAGAAGACGGCCTTACAGCGTCATTTTGTTTGATGAAATTGAAAAAGCGCATCCGGACGTATTCAATATCCTGCTTCAATTGCTTGACGACGGGAGACTGACGGACAACCAAGGAAGAACGGTTGATTTCAAAAACACGATCGTCATCATGACGTCCAATATCGGTAGTGCGCATCTGATTGAAAATATTAAAAGTGACGGCACGATTGATGAAAGTACGAAAGAAATGGTCGAAGACGAGATGAAGAAACATTTCAGGCCGGAATTCATCAACAGAATCGATGACATCGTCGTATTCTCGCCGCTCACCGAAGCGCAGATCATGAAGATCATCGACTTGTCCATGAAAGACATACAGAGAAGACTTGAAGAACGCGACATTACAGTCGTTCTGACAGACGACACAAAGCGTACGATCGCAAGCGAGGCATATTCGCCGATTTATGGTGCAAGGCCTGTGAAGCGGTACTTACAGAAAAACATCGAGACAGAAATTGCATCAAAGATTGTAAGAGGTGAAGTCAAAGACGGCGAAACCATCACGATCGATATCAAGTCATCAAAGTAACACTAAAATCAAGTACACAAGGCTCCGTCACATGACGGAGCCTTAAAAACATTTTTGACCTTATGATTTTTCAGGGGAATCGTCTTTCATGATTTCTTTCAGCGATGCGGCAAGTCCCGCAAGCCCCTGAATTTCGGAGGGGATGATGATTTTCGTAGCCTTGCCGTCTGCAGCAGCGGCGAACGCTTCAAGACTCCGAAGAGCGATGACCTCTTTATTCGCGTCTGCTTCTTTGATCATTTTAAGCCCGTCTGCGGTTGCCCTTTGAACCATGAGGATGGCTTCGGATTGGCCTTGTGCGATGCGGATGGCTTCTTCTTTTTTTGCCTCTGCCTCGAGAATGATGGCTTCCTTGCTTCCCTCCGCGATCAAGATTGCGGATTTCTTTTCGCCCTCTGCTCTCAGGATGGATTCTCTACGCTCACGCTCGGCACGCATCTGTTTTTCCATTGCGACCTGAATATCTCTTGGCGGTGTGATGTTTTTAACCTCCACACGGTTTACTTTAATGCCCCATGCGTCGGTCGCTTCATCGAGGACAAGCCTCATTTTCGTATTGATCAGCTCTCTGCTCGTCAGTGTGCCGTCAAGTTCAAGGTCACCGACGATGTTTCGGAGGGTCGTCGCGGTCAAATTCTCGATCGCGGCAAGGGGACGCTCGACACCGTACGCGAAACGTTTCGGGTCTGTGATTTGGTAGTAAATGACGGTATCGATTTCCATCGTTACGTTATCCTTTGTAATAACGGGTTGTGGGGGGAAGTCGATGACGTTTTCTTTCAGCGAAACCCGCCTTGCCACTTTGTCAAACAATGGAATCTTGAAATGAAGCCCCACTTGCCAAGTGACACGATAAGCGCCCAGACGCTCGATAACGAAAGCGCTCGCTTGCGGAACGATTCGTATATTCGTTACAATAAGTGCGATTCCGATAACAACGAGTATGATGATGATGGTAAGACTGAAAAGATAATCCATGTTTTTAATTCCTTTCTATTCAATTGGTACAACAATAAGCTTGACACCCTCAATACCGGCAACGGTGACTTCTGTGCCAACGTCAATAACGGTGTGCGGATTGGCCGACATGGCCGTCCAAATGATACCGCCTACTTTTACTTGACCAAATGCAGTCGGTGAAATCGTTTCCATAACGAATCCGGGTTGGCCGACGACAGCATCCACATTGGTCATTTCTTTGCCGATTTTAAACTTTGCTTTCCAAAATCTTGTCGAGTAGAGCAGCGCAATCGACACGGCAAGAAAGATCACAACTTGAACGATGATAGGCGCGTCGAAAAGTGTGGAAAGAGCTGCCGCGACAGCACCACCTGCAAACCATATGGTCGTCAGTCCAAGTGTCGCTGCTTCAATGATGATGAATATGACTGCGGCAATGATCCAAAGTGCGGCCATGCCGAGTACAATTCCAAAAAAATCCATGATTACCTCCTTTGTCGCTCAATCGCGTTATCCATATGCGCTTCCATGGCTTTTATGCCGAGCAATACATCTCTATTTTTTAAAGCATTGTAGATTTGTCTGTGTTCCTCAAGCAGAACAGGCAAATAATCGCTATTGAAAGTATGGCTTGTTTTCGCGTGTTTCATGTACAACTGATAGGATGACAATATATTCAGGAGCATTTTGTTGTGTGAAGCGATATAAATGAGATGATGGAAATTCATATTGATATTGATCATTTTTTCAACATCGTTTTTTTTCGTATAAAACTCCATAAACTCAAAGGTTTCTTCAATCGCGTCAAGCTCTTCATCTGTCATCCGATCGATCGCCCACGTAACAGCTTGTATTTCATAAGGCTTGCGAAGATCAAACATGTCGCGTATGTCTTGTTCAGAAAACCCAAGAACGAAAGCACCCCGATTGGGGATTGTTTCGATGAGGCCCTCCTTTTCAAGCTGCCTCAGCGCTTCTCTGACAGGGGTGCGGCTGACACCGTATTCAGAACAGATACGTTGTTCGGTCAACCGATGGCCACGTTCATATTTTTTCGTCAATAGATCTTGCCTTAAATTGGAAAGTAAGTCTGTCGAAAGAAGCATTGCAAAACTTTGATTTTTTGTCTTTAAAAAAGCATTTCTTGACATGTAAGCAAACTCCTTTTCTTACGTGGTCTCCTTGATCGAGTTGATTTTTCCGCCTTTCAAAAGCATTTCAATTTCTTGGCTTGAGAAATCAGATACAAATTCATAATTTTTACCTTTGGCCATATTCTTGATCGTAATGATTTTGTTCCTGACTTGTGATGGCGCATCCTCCAGAACCAGCTGTTGCCCCACTGAGAAATCGCCATAGTCATCCGGGTTTTGAAAGACAAGCGGTATGATGCCGCTGTTGATCAGGTTCGAGCGGTGTATTCTGGCAAAAGACTTCGCAAGCACGAACTTGACGCCAAGATAAAGTGGTGCAAGCGCGGCGTGTTCGCGGCTGCTTCCTTGCCCGTAATTGTCTCCACCAACGATCGCATTGCTTCCGAACTCCTTGCATCGGTCGGCAAATCCGTCATCGATCTTTTCAAAGCAATAGTTTGATAAATAAGGGACATTTGAACGGTATGGGAGCAAGCGTGAATCCGACGGCATGATATCGTCCGTCGTTATATTGTCACCAACGCACAGTGCGACAGTCGCAGGCAACGCATCCGCAAGCACGACGTTTCTTGGAAAAGGCTTGATGTTTGGACCCATTGCAACCGTTGTATTCTTCTTGTTCGTACCGGTATCATAAACCACAAAGTGATCGTTTTGCTCAAATGTTTCAACGGAGATTTCAGGCAGGGTTATGCCGGAAATGCTTCCATCGGTCAAAACACCATTTACAGCCGTAATTGCAGCTGTTTCCGGGCTGACGATGTATATGTCCGCATCGAGCGTCCCGCTTCTGCCTTTGAAGTTGCGGTTGAACGTACGAACGGAAACAGCGCCTGATTTAGGAGACTGTCCCATTCCGATACAAGGGCCGCATGCGTTTTCGATGATCCTCGCGCCGGCGTTGATCATATCGGCAAGCGCGCCGTTTCCGGCCATTTTGGACAGAATCTTGGCAGAACCCGGAGAGATGACAAGATCGACGTCAGGATGAATCTTTTTGCCTTTTAAAATCGCCGCCACTTTCATTAAATCACTATAGGAAGAGTTTGTACAACTGCCTATGGCGACTTGATCGACTTTAATGTTGCCTATATTTTGAATGGAATCTACATTGTCAGGACTGTGGGGCATGGCCGCAAGGGGAGGCAATGATGACATGTCTACAGTTAGAACCTCGTCATAAACTGCATCATGATCAGCGGAAAGCGGCACATAATCTTTTTCACGTCCCTGAGATTTGAGATATTCACGTGTATTTTCATCACTTGGGAATATGGATGTCGTCGCGCCAAGCTCAGCACCCATATTGGTGATCGTCGCTCTATCCGTAACAGACAGCGTTTTGACACCCTCACCTGTGTATTCAACGATTTTACCGATGCCGCCTTTCACAGTAAGCTGCTGCAATACATATAGGATCACGTCTTTTGCTGACGTCCAAGGTTTCAGTTGGCCAACCAGTTCGACTTTCAAAACTTTTGGAACGGTCAGAGAATATATTCCTTGTGCCATTGCAACGGCTACATCAAGTCCGCCTGCGCCAATCGCGATCATGCCAAGGCCGCCGCCCGTAGGCGTATGGCTGTCAGAACCGAGGAGCGTTTTTCCGGGGATTCCGTAATTTTCGAGATGCAACTGATGGCATATGCCGTTGCCCGGTTTTGAAAAGCGTACGCCGTGTCTCTGCGCCACGCTTTTGATGAAAGCATGGTCATCGGCATTTTCAAATCCCGTTTGCAGCGTATTGTGGTCGATATAAGCGACAGAAAGCTCTGTTTTGATCGTATCAACGTCCATCGCTTCAAGCTGTAGATAGACCATGGTTCCGGTAGAATCCTGCGTAAGCGTTTGGTCTATTTTGATTACGATTTCATTTCCGACGGCAATTTCGCCTGAAACAAGGTGGTTTTCAAGTATTTTATACGTTAATGTTTTGCCCATATGGTTGGCTCCTCGTTGTGTAGATTTTATATATACATTTGTATACCATTATACGATTTTGGGTGTTGGATTGTCAACTTACATCATTAGAAAATGAGATGGCAGAGCACGCCAGAATAAAAGACGATGTGTACATCATACACATCGCCTTTGTTTACGTATTAAATTAAGTCAGCGGGTTTACTCGTCGCCCTCTTCATCGTCATCTTCGTCGTCTTCGTCATCATCATCTTCGTTATCGTCATCGTCTTCGTCGTCTTCGTCGTCATCAGAATCAACAACGGCAGTTTCCACGATGATTGTACGAGTTGCTTCGTCAAAGTCTACAGTGAAACCAATCAATTCGCCAAGCCCACGAAGCTGGAAGTAGTTGTATCCGCCGATGTTGTAAACCAAAATCTCTACAGTCTCACCATCAACCATCAGAACTTGGGTGCTTGGTACTGTCGTAGCGCTCAGGTCATCGCCGATAACAAGTTCAGTGCCAAGTGCCTCATACGCTTCGCCTGTAGTAACAACGATGTAAGGTGCTTCAAAAGTAACATTGAACTGCGATCCTGTGCCGTTCATCAACGCCGCTAAATCGCGTAGTCTGAAATAGTTGGATCCATCGATGTTGTAAGGTTGAGTGGTTTCTACAAGCTCGCCGTCAATCATAAGGGCTTGCGTAGAAACAACGACTCTCTCAGGTACAGGAATTTCAAAAACAGGCGCTTCATCGCCCTCTTCCTCTTCTGCAATGGCTTCTTCGTCAGCAGTACCTTCTGCGACTTCGTACGTTCCATTGGCTGTCTCAGCAGCGTCATCATCCGCGAATACTACGGCGGTCATGCTGAATACAAGCGACAAGGTTAATAGGATTGCTAAAAGTTTTCTCATTTTCATGTTCTCTCCTTCGTATTTTTGTAAAATGGGTCTTAACGCTGAGCGTCAAGCAACTTTTCTATTTTATACTGTTTCAGATCATTTTTCAAGTGTTGTAATCAAAATGTTATAACCAAATCAAGAATAGATGATGTTTATGTTGGCAAAGATAGAAGAACAGTTCTTTAAAATACGGAGGGTTGGTCAAGATGTACAAAAGAATTCCCGCCCATATCGGAATCATTCCGGATGGAAACAGGCGCTGGGCGGAGGAAAATGGACTTCACAAAAAGGACGGCTATGCCTATGGAGTGCCACCCGGGTTTTTGTTGTATGAGATGATGATCGAGTATGGTGTAAAAGAAGCAACCTTTTATGGCTTTACGAAAGACAACAACAAACGGGCAGTCGAACAAAGGGATGCTTTTACAAAAGCGTGTATTGACGCGGTGGAAACCTTGGCGAATCGTGATGCGGAGCTTTTGGTCATCGGAAACATCGATTCCGTGGCATTTCCGAAAGAACTCTTGCCGTATGCGAATCGTAGAGTGCGCTTTGGACGTAATCTGATTAAACTGAATTTTTTGGTCAACTACGATTGGGCGTGGGACTTGAAAAAGGGAATGGAGCAAGGCGACATCGCATCCGCCGATATTTCAAGGATCGATCTGATCATCAGATGGGGAGGGCGCAGACGCCTCAGTGGTTTCTTACCCGTACAGTCGGTGTATTCCGATCTGTATGTCATTGACACGTATTGGCCTGACTTTAAAAAAGAGCATTTTCACGAAGCGCTTGCGTGGTATCAAGATTGCGATGTTACGCTCGGCGGATAAAAAAGGCCTGACCGGCCTTAAAGGTTGTCAGGCTTAAATGTGATTTTGCCGTCTTCGATTTTTTCGATAATGGCAAGTGACTCTACCGCGTAGCCGCTTTCTCTGAGGAGCGTGCCGCCGCCTTGAAATTCTTTCTCGATCACGGCTCCGATTCCGACAACATGCGCACCTGCTTGCTTAACAATGTCACAAAGTGCGAGCGCTGCCTCGCCATACGCCAAAAGATCATCAATGATCAATACGTTGTCTCCCGCCGATAAAAACTTTTTGGCAAGCTTCACATGGGAGGTCGTGTCTTTTGTGAGCGATTTGGCAATATACGAGTAAAACGCATCTTCTGTTTCGCTTACCTCGCCCGCAGCCGCTTTTTTGGCGAATACGACAGGAGGATACGCAAACGATTTCGACGTGCAAACCGCGATCGCGATTCCGCTTGCCTCAATGGTCAGTATTTTATCAACCTGTTTGTCTTGAAATCTTTGTTTGAATTCATCGCCGATCTCATACATAAACTGGGCATCGATCTGTTGGTTTAGAAAGCTATCTACTTTGATGATTTCTGAGCCGATGGCCTGGCCTTCGTGCAATATTTTGTTTTTTAGCGCTTCCATGACAATTCCTCTTTTCTCAATGTTCATCAGACACAGCACTTACTTTGGAAAGGGGCAGGCGCTCGCGGTTAAGCGAGCAGCCCGTCAAAGATAAAATCCAGAAGCGACTCTTCGCCGTTCGCAGAGTCAACCTGTCGAAACATCTTGGTTTCAGGATATTCCTCGCCATGGTGAAGCATACCTAAATAAAAGTTTATACTGCCCATAAAACAAACCGTTGCCATATAGGGACTCAAATTCTTAAATTCGCCGGAGCTGATTCCTTTTTTGATCACATTGTAGATAAACTCAAAGTGCAGGAATATGATGCTGTGGATTGCCTCTATGATTTTCGTTGAAATTTCACTATTGTTGCGCAAAATTTCGTTTCTGAAATCGGTTGCGTTCAACGTATACTTGGCGGTCGTCTCCATTTGCATTTGCAGATATTGAATCAGCTGCTCCTTGCAAGTCGGCAGTTTCTCTACGACATCAAATACTTTCATATAGTCTTGCTTTGCCCTTGTATTGACAAGTTCAAGAACGATCGCTTCTTTGCTTTCAAAATACTCATAGACAGTCCCTTTGCCGATACCTGCTTTCGTTGCGATATCTACGACTTTTGTATTTGAATATCCTTTTGAAAGGAATAAATCAAAAGAAGTATCCAATATCAACTCACGCTTGAGATTTTTTTTACTTTGCATTTTTTGCCTCCTCAAGCCTTGCATCCTCTTCGCGCCACTTCGCTTCAAGCGCGGCGATTCTCTCATTTTTCAACGCTTTTTTCGCCATTCTCTTTTGCTTATTGTCGTCGATGACCGAATACAGTACCGGTACGAATACCAGAGTGACAACAGTCGAAGCGATCAGGCCGCCGATAATGGATATGCCCATCGGTGCCATCATCTCCGCTCCCTCACCGATACCAAGAGAAATCGGTATCATGGCAGCACACGTCGTGAGCGCTGTCATGAGAATTGGGCGCATTCTGACTTTACCGGCTTCAATGAGGGACTCATTTCGATCCATCGTATCGCGGTATTTGGAGATAAACGTAACGAGCAAAATCGAATTGTTGATAACGATCCCGACGAGCATGACGAGCCCCAAGAGCGACGTCATCGAAAATGCCGTTCCTGTCACGAACAGTGCAACAAATGCACCCGACATCGCAAACGGAATCGAAGTCGTTACAATGAAAGGCAGTACAAGTGATTCGAACTGTGCAGCCAAAACCAAATAAACAAGTGCAATCGCGATGATAAAGGCTTGGATCAAACCACCAAAAGCATTAAACAACTCTTCCTGCATGCCAAACGCTTGATGGAAATATCCGTCCGGGAAGTTATAGTTTTCAACCAAGGTTATGATTTGCATCGCTGTGGCAGCGAGGTTGTCGCTGTCTATGTTCACGTTCAGCACGATGGAACGTTGTTGATTAAATCGATAGATCGTGCCGGGCGAGTTGTCAAATTCAAGTGTGGAAATTTGTCCAACCGGCACAGGAATCCCTGCAGAACCGGTTACCATGATTTGGCGCATATTATCGATGGATTCAGCAAACGTATCGGGAAGAGACAATACGACATTCGTTTCTTCTCCGGCCACTCTGAGCTGCGTTGCCGTAACCCCTGATAATGAAGAGGACAGACTGTTTGCCAGTTGGAAAGCACTGACCCCATAATGCGCGGCAATATTTCGATCAATGATGACACGGACTTCAGGATTGCCTTCTTCGACATCAAGGACAGCTTCTTCAACTTCCGGAATTTCAGCAATGACGGAAATCAAGTCATTGCCGATCGCTTCAAGCGTCCTAAAATCAGTACCCATTAACACGATGGACATGTCTATACCGCCACCGACCATGTCGCCAAACGTTGCAGCTCCGGCAACTGTGATTTCGGCACCGGCTGTATACCGGAACCGCTCTCTGATCTGCCGTGCAACATCTTCGGTGCTTCGATTTCTTTCGGAAAGTGACACGAGAGAAACGTTCATATTGCCGGAATTGCCGTCACCGAAGAATCCACCACCGCCGCCGACGCGCACGGAGGCGTGTCTGACTTCGGGAATCAGTAAGACATATTGTTCTATTTCAGTCATCAAAACATCGATTTCGTGAAGAGGTGTTCCAAATGGCATATTAATGCCAATGCTGAAATTTCCTTCGTCAGCCTCCGGGAAAAGCTCTGTGCCGATAAAGCCGATGAGGCTTAGGGACATCACGAAAGCCAAAATACAGGAGATAATGACCCTTTTTCTCTTCCTTAAAGCCACTCTCATGATGGAATCATATTTTCTGGTCAGAAAATCAATGAACTCCGTAAACTTATGAATGAGCTTGAATTTATATCTGCGCCGTCCAAACCTGACATAGTTCGTGGAAACGCCCTTTGACAGGAGCTTGGAACAAAGCATCGGCACCGCGGTAAGCGATACGATCAAAGATGCAGCGAGAGCAATGACGAGCGTAAATGAAAAATCATAAAACAGCAATCCGCCAAGGCCCGATGCCATCGCAAGCGGAACGAATACGGCAAGAGAGGTCAGCGTTGCGGCAAGCACCGCAATAAATACTTCACTTGCACCTTGCTTGGCCGCCTCATGTGGATCCTCAACAAATTGCCGCGTTCGGAATATGTTTTCGAGTACAATGATCGAGTTATCGATCAATATCCCGATCGCAAGTGCCAAAGCGGAAAGCGTGATGAGGTTGAGCGTCATGCCTTGGAACTCCATGACCGCAAAGGTCACAAGAAGCGATACCGGGACAGATATTGCGATGACAAGCGTTGTTCTGAAGTTTCTGAGGAACAGAAATATGATAAAAATCGCAAGTATCCCGCCAACAATGGCGGCCCTTGATAATGAAGAAAGCGATTGCTGGATAAATTCCGCCTCGTCGAAGCTTATTCTGAACGTGAATTCCGGAAATTGTGTTTCAAGATTTGAAATCACTCTATGTATTGCGTTTGAAACATCGACAACGTTTGCATCGGACTGTGCCGTTATGGAAAGTCCAACGGATGTTTCGCCGTTCATTCGATTCAGTGTGGTACGTTCACGATACCCTTGTGTGATGCTTGCAATGTCTTGAAGTCTTACAACACTTCTGTCCATGAGCGGGATCGGAAAATTTCGGATGTCGTCCACAGAGCCAAACTCTCCTACGGTTCTTACGATGACCTCGGTTGAACCTCTTGTCACTTCACCGCTGGGTAAGTTGATGTTTTCTGCAGCGAGCATTTGTTGAATTTGTGAGACACTGAGTCCGAATCCGGCCAACGTTTCAGGGTTAAGCGCAACAGAAATCTCTTCTGTCAGGCCTCCGGTAACATTGATATTTGCAACGCCCGGTGCACGTTCAAAATTGGTAAGAAACGTATTTTGAACCGTATTGTATAGCTGACTTAAAGACATATCGCCTGAAATTTGTATGTTCATGACCGGACCGGCGTTCATATCCAATTTAAGAACCATGGGCTCCGTTGCATCGGACGGAAGAACACCTGAAACCATCGCGACCCGCTCACGTATATCAAGGGTGGCGAAGTCTAAATCGGTGCCCATGTGAAATTCAAGCATGACAACGGATTGCCCCTCCATGGACATCGATTGAAACCGGTAGAGGTTATCCGCGGCAGCCAGAACCGACTCAAGCGGCACGGTGACTAAATTTTCAACATCTTCCGGAGAAGCGTTCGGTAAATTCGTCATGACGATCGCAAATGGCAACTGAAAATCAGGCATGAGGGCCTGAGGTAAATTGATAAAAGAGAAAATGCCGACGACAACAACCATCAGGATAATCATGGCAGTCGCTACAGGGCGTCTTATGGCTACATTCGATAACATAAAAACGCCTCCTATTCTACGATGTTGACAGCGGTGCCTTCGTTGACAAAGTGCTGACCTGTGATGACGATCGTTTCACCGACGGAAAGGCCGGAAGTGATTTCGGCATATTCGCCATTATCGATTCCGACTGTGATGTCTCTGAATTCCGGAATATTGTCGCTTCCCAAGACGACGACAAGGGTTCTGCCGGTTCTCATGATGACGGCATCCGACGGGATGGCGATGACTTGATCGCGTTCGTCAGCAATCAGGCTTATTTCTGCGAACATACCTGCCATCAGCTCTCCGTTTTCATTATCGACGGAAATTCTGACAGGGAAAGTGAGGCCTCCTGCAGCGGGAGCCGGAGAAACCGCAGCGATCGTTCCGGAATGAACGCGATCGCCCAATGCGGCAACACGTATTTCGACAGGTGTACCGGCGCTCAGTCTGAAAGCGAGATACTCGGAAACGGATGTGTTGATCTCAAGAGACGAAACATCGGCTATGGTTGCGGCGGGAGCGCCCGGTGACGCGATCGAGCCTACGGACACATTGAGCGAAGTCACGTATCCGCTGATTGGTGCTGTGACATTGGAATTGCCCGCTGCATTGCTTGCCGAAGTTACAGTTGCTCTGGCCATATTGACCGATGCGCTTGCGGAATTGACCGATTCTCTTGCTGTGAGATATTGTGTGCGTGCTTGCTCAAAGGCTTGCAGGGATACAGCGCCCTCGTTGTAGAGCAGCTGCGTTCTTTCAAATGTCGTTCTATGGCTGTTCAGCGTTTCATTTGCCTGATTCAAACCGGCCTGCGCCTGGCTCAAACCGGCCTGTGCTTGGTTTAGGCTTGCTGCCGCCTGTGTTTGATCGATATGAAAAAGCGTTGCGCCTCGCGCAACCCAGTCACCCATACGGACGTTAACCCTTGTTACTTCGCCCGTTGCGAGCGGCATGATCGTGACCTCTTCAATCGGTTGAATCCTGCCCGAAATCGGAGCAGTGGAATGAAGTGACATAAGCTCCGCGGATGCCACTCGTACGTTTACGGGAAAGTTTTCAGCGATTTCCGGTGTACCGGCATTCATTGCAACTTGACAAGCAAAAAGTGCAACGATCAATATCAAAACGATGCAAAGAATCATAATTACTTTCTTCTTCTTTGAACCGCCAACTTTCTTCACTTCTGTTTCACTCAATTTTTTATCCTCCTAAAGTTAAGGTTGGCTCGGCGTGAGCCGCCCTTTCAAAATTCTGACCCGTGGGTCGGCATTACTATACTAATATATAGAAAGTGCTTTGTCAACACGAAATCGACCCGCGGGTCGGGTTTTTGGCATAATTAAGAAAACCGTAAGAAAAGGACACTTGTTCAAAAAATCCATCGGAGAACCGCTGGTTCTTTTCGCCATTTTGTGGTATACTATATGAAAGAAATATTCTAAATCAAGAAAAAGGAGCCATTACATGTCAGACAAAGCCATCGTCAAAGAAATCCTCTCTGAAAACAGAGCAATCGTTTTGAAACTGCCGGAAGCGAGGGAACACAAGAATTGTGCAAAGTGCGGCAGCTGCGGAGCATCCGATCGAGCAATAGAGACCATTGCGCTTAATTCTCTTGATGCAAAGCCGGGCGACCTCGTATCGATAGAGACGGATGAAAGCAAAAGCATTTGGCTTTTATTTATTTTGATTGGCTCGCCGATCTTTCTGCCGCTGATTTTTTATTTGATCGGTTCGGCACTTGGATTGCCCGACGCGGGCAGTGGTGTTATGGCGGCGTTTGGATTGTTTTCGGCATACAAAATTATAAAGTTCCATAACAATAAGGCGGCAAACGGGCCTCCGATCACAACAATTACTGAAATTCAGCGAGACGAGAACGATGTTCAGCAAACAGAAAATCAACTTAATACTTGATACCCTCGAAGAAACATACCCTGACGCGGGATGTGCGCTTAACCATAGAGGGCTGTTCGAGCTTCTTGTGGTTGTGGCGCTTTCCGCCCAGACGACTGACAAAAGTGTGAACGTTGTGTCGCCGGCGCTTTTTGAAAAATACCCGGATGCGGCATCTTTGGCTGGAGCGGATGAAGAACAAGTCAGAGAGATATTGAAAAGAGTCGGAATGTACAAGACGAAGACGAAAAATTTGCTTGCGATGTCACGCAAGCTTGTCGCGGAATACGATGGCCAAGTGCCGGATACATATGATGAACTCATTAAGCTGCCCGGCGTGGGGAGAAAGACGGCCAACGTGGTTCTGTCCGTCGGCTTCGGAGAGCAGAAAATTGCCGTAGACACACACGTGTTTCGGGTTGCGAACAGAATTGGGCTTGTGCATGAAAAAGATGTGCTTCATACCGAACTTGCGCTTATGGAAGTTATTCCTGAAAACCGATGGACGAAAACACACCATAGTTTGATTTTTCATGGACGAAATTGTTGCCATGCCAGAAAACCAACATGTGAAATATGCTGCATTTCCGATTTGTGCGAATGGCCGCATAACAAATAAAGGGACTTACATATCAAATGTAAGTCCCTTTATTACAAGGTATGATCATCCACAACATTTCTTGAATTTTTTGCCGCTCCCGCACGAACATGCATCGTTCCTGCCGGGCGTTTTTTCTTTGACGATGGTTTTAGACTTCTTGTAATCTTTTGTTATTGCTTCACGTTTTCCATCATCCAGAATCGTATCCCACTCATCGAGCGTATACAAATGCTCTGCGTCTGCGGTGAGCATATTGAAATATAGTTTTTCAAAATCGACGGCAAGGTCTATCGAACTGTCCGCATCTATTTTTTCCGGTTTGAGCGGCTTTTTCAGACTTGAATTGATCCCGTCGAGAAAACCCATAAACAGCGTTTCGTCAACGCCATACTTCGCAACAAGTTCGCTGAACGTGCCGGAAAATTTCTTGTCATAGTTTGCAAGCAGATCGCTGTAAATTTTAATTTCTGCGGCACTGTATTCGTCCCAGAATTTTTCAAAGTTGCTTTCAGATTGGTTGTCAATTAAATTTTGCCATTTTTCGTATAGACTCATCGTTGATTTCTCCTTTAATCATTTATCCTTTGCGCGATTTCAATCACATCGCCCACAACAGCGCTTCCCGTAGGAAGAGGGCCGGCGCCTTTGCCGTAAAACATCAGATCGCCTACAGCATTCCCTCGAATGAACACAGCATTAAACTCATTGTTTACGCCGCAAAGAGGATGGTCGTTTCTTAAGAGTGTAGGCTTGACGCTGCATTCAAATTCGCCGTTGAAGTATCTCGCGTTTGCGATCAATTTTATTTTGCAGCCCTGCGCTTTGGCATCTTCAATCTGTTCTTTCGTGATCTTGCTGATACCCTCTGTGGGGATATCGCCGGGCTTTACGTATTTATTAAACATAATATAAATGAGGATGGTTAGTTTGTTGGCAACGTCGATGCCTTCAACATCGTCTGTCGGATCGGCCTCGGCAAATCCTTTTTCCTGTGCGATCTTGAGTACATCGTCATAGGCAAGCCCATGATCCGTCATCTGGGTCAGCATATAATTGGTCGTGCCGTTGATGATGCCCATGACCTCATAAAATTGATTTCCCCTGAGTACGGAAGTGATCGCGCTTAATATCGGTATGCCGCCGGCAACGCTGGCTTCAAACCTGAACATGACGTTGTTTTCTTCCGCGCACTTTTTCAGTTTGTCGAAATTGGCGGCAAGTGCGGCTTTGTTTGCGGTAACGACATGCTTCTTGTTTCTCATCGCATCAAGCATGTACGTCGTTGCGGGCTCTACTCCACCCATGACCTCAACGACAATATCGATTTCCGGGTCGTTTACAATATCTTCATAATTTTGTGTAAGCTGCTCCGGGCTGATGTGAATGGTTCTTTTCTTTTTTTTGTCTTTCATTGCTGCGCCAAGAACGCCGATCTGATCATCACTGACATCAATCGTTCTTTTCTTTTTTGCGTCTCTCGTAAGGATTTTGTCTATCATGATATGAGCCCCCACGGCGGCTTCAATCTGCTCTCTATTCATTTCAAGGACACTATACGTGCCTGTCCCAACATTTCCAAGACCCAATAATGCAATTTTGACCGTTTTCATAATGGTTCCTCCATAGCCGCAAATTCTGTTTCTTAAAAATTATATACCATCCATCAAAGTTTGTCTTGATTTTTTTCTGTTTTGTTGGGAAGTTTTACAAAAAAGTGCTATAGTATAAAGAAGAGGCTTAGAATGCTTTTCCGAACATACGTTGAGTAAAATTGCAGAAGCGACAAGGAGAAATGCGATGCCAATTCACATCGTACTGATTGAACCTGAAATTCCGCCCAATACCGGCAATGTGGCGCGAAGCTGTGCGGCGACCGAAAGCGTCCTGCACCTTGTTAAACCGCTGGGGTTCTCGATTGACGACAAACACATGAAGAGGGCCGGACTTGATTATTGGCCGTTTATCAAACTTTTTGTACATGAAAATGTAGACCAATTTTTAAATCAATATGTGGGCAGAACCATGTATTTTGCTGAGACAGACGGAACAAAATCCTATACGGATGTAACGTTTCAAGATGAAGACATGATTCTTTTTGGCAAGGAAACGGCGGGGTTGCCAAAAGAATTAATTGAAACGAACAAAGAAAACACAATACGCATTCCGATGACAGAGGATATTCAGTTCAGGTCGTTAAATTTATCGAATGCTGTGAACATTATTTTGTTTGAGGCGCTTAGACAGCTTAACTTTCCGAATTTAAGATAATCTTTAGAAAATAAAGCGGATTCAACCCGGAACATTGTGAATTAATTATTAAATATTGCAATGTGTTGGAAATCATTATAGAATGAAATGTACCAAAGTATACGGCGAAGCTTTTATAGAGTGAGTGTGCGGAAAAACATGAAACAAGGGTATGATTTAACGATTGAACAAACACAAAAACTGGTCGTGACTCCTGAACTGATACAAGCCATTCAAATTTTGCAATTCAACACGCAGGAGCTTGATGTTTACGTGCAAGAACAGCTTCTGACCAATCCGGTTCTGGAGCAGGACAAACCGCCCGAAACGCAAGGCGATGCAGAAAGTGAAAACCGTGAACAAAGCCGGCACAATGAACCTGAGGAAAGAGCCGGAATGAGCGAGGCGGACTGGCGCGAATACATCAAAGATAGAGGCTATGATGACATCAGCTACAGGCAGTGGGAATACTCAAAAGACGACAAAGAGTATACTTTTGAGCAATACACGTCTTCCGAAATCACGCTTCTGGAGCATTTGCTTTTTCAATTTCAATTTGCTCCAATCAGAAGAAGCTGCAAAAATATGGGCAGATACATCATCGAATCTCTGGATGAAAACGGATATATGACACTGAGCATTGAAGAGATCGCCCGAAAATTTGATGCGCCGATGGACAAAGCGCTTGAAGTCATGGATGCGATCCATACGTTTGACCCTCCGGGTGTAGGAGCAAAGGACTTGAGAGAGTGCTTGTGCATACAACTGGAACACATGAATTGTTTGGACAATGTGACAGCAAACATCGTAAACAATTACCTCAAAGACATTGCGTCAAACAAGCTTGGGTTTATCGCGAAAGAGATCGGGATAAGCGTCCAAAAAGTTCAGGAAACCAGCGATCTGATTAAAAGCCTTGAGCCAAAACCGGGGAGACAGTTTGCATCGCAGGCGGCAACCCGATACATCGTACCGGATGTTTTGATTGAAAAGATCGACGGTGAATATGTTGTTACGATCAACGAAAGCAGCACACCGAGATTGATGGTGAGTTCATATTACGAAAAGCTTTTGGCAGAGTCAGAAAGTGACGCGAACTTGTCCAAATACCTGTCCGGCAGACTAAACGCCGCAGTATGGTTGATCAAAAGCATAGAGCTGCGTAAACAAACGGTATATAATGTAGTAAAAGCCGTTGTGAAATATCAAAAAGATTTTTTTGACAAGGGGTCTAAATATTTAAAAACATTGACCTTGAAACAGATCGCGGAAGCAGTCGGCATACATGAATCGACCGTGAGCCGTTCCATAAAAGGCAAATACATGCAGACGCCCAGAGGGTTGTTTGAAGTGAAATACTTTTTTACAAGCGGCGTAGCCGACAGTCGCGGCGACAGCATTTCTTCAAACAGCATAAAAACATTTATAAAAGAAATCGTAGACAATGAAAATCCAAAAGTCCCTCTGAGCGATCAGGATATGGTCGTGATGCTTGGGAAAAAGGGCATCAACATATCCCGGCGAACTGTCGCAAAATATAGAGATGAGATGAACCTGTTGGCATCATCAAAAAGAAAAAGATATTAATGAAATGTTATAAAAATAAACAAGTGAATTTCAGGAGGAAAGAAAATTTATGAAAACGAAGGTTGGAATCAACGGATTTGGAAGAATCGGCAGAAATGTATTGAAAGCAGCGTTGGAAAAGGACAGGAATTTTGAGATTATCGCAATCAACGATTTGACAACACCGGAAACGCTTGCACACCTCTTAAAATATGACAGTTGCTTCGGACACTTTCAAGGGACAGTTTCAGTGGCGGGCAATGCCATCGTCGTAAACGGCAAGGAAATTAAAATTGTTGCAGAAAGAGATCCTGCGAACTTGCCGTGGAAAGCGCTTGGTGTTGACGTCGTTATCGAATCGACAGGGATTTTTACAAAGAAAGAGGCTGCCGAGAAGCATATCAAAGCGGGCGCTAAAAAAGTAATCATTTCGGCTCCGGCAACAGACGAAGACATTACGATCGTAATGGGCGTAAATGAAGACAAATACGACCCCAAAGCACACAACATCATTTCAAACGCTTCATGTACCACGAACTGCCTTGCGCCTTTCGCCAAAGTCATCGATGATGCGTTCGGCATCCAAAAAGGATTGATGACGACGATCCATTCGTATACAAATGATCAGCCGGTATTGGATCTGCCGCATAGCGACCTCAGAAGAGCCAGAGCAGCAGCCGTTTCGATGATCCCGACAACGACAGGTGCCGCGAAAGCAGTTTCTCTCGTACTGCCCAATTTAAAAGGAAAACTGAACGGCATGGCGATCAGGATTCCGACTCCGGCGGTTTCGGTGGTCGATGTCGTCTTTGAATTGAATAAGAAGACAACCACAGAAGAAGTCAACGCAGCGTTGAAAAAAGCCGCTGAAAGCGATGCGCTGAAAGACTATCTTGGTTTCTGCGAAGAGCCTCTGGTATCCATAGATTTCAAAGAAGATCCAAGGTCATCCATTATTGATGCCCTGTCTACGATGATGGTCGAAGACAATATGGTTAAAATATTATCGTGGTATGATAATGAATGGGGATATTCACACAGGGTGATTGACCTTATGGAATACGTCATCAAGAAAGGTTTATAAACGAATAATGAAGAAAACCGTTAAAGATGTAGATGTGAGCGGGAAAACCGCGCTTGTAAGATGCGATTTCAATGTGCCTCTGAACGATGCAGGTGAAATTACAGACGACAGCAGAATTACAGCGACGATACCGACGCTTTCATACTTGCTTGACAATGGCGCAAAATTGGTGCTGATGTCGCATTTGGGCAGGCCGGATGGTGAAGCGGATATGAAATATTCGCTCAGGCCGGTGGCGGACAGACTTTCTTCTCTTCTCAACAGAAAAGTGCAGTTTGTCAGTTTGCCAACTGTGACAGGGGAAGAAGTAAGCAGCGCTGCCGCAAACTTAAAAGCGGGCGATGTTTTGCTTTTGGAAAATGTACGTTTCAGAAAAGAAGAGACGAAAAACGGCACGGATTTCGCGAAAGAACTTGCAGCGCTCGGAGATGTATACGTCAATGATGCGTTTGGAACAGCGCACAGGGCGCATGCTTCAACGGTGGGCGTCGCGGCATTTTTGCCGGCGGCAGCAGGATTTTTGTTGGAAAAAGAGTTGAAATTCTTGGGTGATGCTGTTGAAAATGCTGAAAGTCCGTTTGTGGCGGTACTTGGAGGCGCAAAAGTAAAAGATAAAATACCTGTGATCGAAAGTCTGATGAACAAAGTGGATACCCTCATCATCGGAGGGGGTATGGCCTATACTTTCTTGAAATCAAAAGGGTATAACGTAGGAAAATCTTTGCTTGAAGAAGAACAAGTGGATTTTGTCAGAGAACTTGCTGAAAAAGCAAAGGCAAAAGGCGTTAAATTATTGATTCCTGTGGACATCGTTGTGGCGAAAGCGTTTAAAAATGACGCTGAAAAACGCACGGTCGATGCGGATCAAATACCGGATGACATGATGGGTCTTGACATAGGCCCAAAGACGGCGAAATTGTATTGTGAAGAAATCGAAAAAGCCCGCACGGTTCTCTGGAACGGGCCGATGGGTGTATTTGAAATGCCGGCTTTCGCGGACGGGACAAAAGCAGTCGCGGAGGCGCTTGCCAAGAGTGGCGCTGTAACCGTGATCGGCGGCGGAGATTCGGCTGCTGCGGCTTTCCAATTCGGCTTCGCAGATCAGATGACGCACATTTCGACCGGCGGTGGCGCTTCACTTGAGTTTCTTGAGGGCAAGGAGCTGCCGGGGGTAGCGGCACTACAAGACATATAACGGAGGAGAAGATGAGGATACCATTTATAGCGGGAAACTGGAAAATGTTTAAAACAACTGCAGAAGCTGTCGCTTTTGCGGATGAATTTAAAAAGCTTTATCAAGGGACAGATGTACGCGCAGCAATCTGTGCGCCGTTTACGCAGCTTGCCGCACTCAAAGCATCTTTTAAAGGCACAGACATAAAGCTTGGCGCGCAGAATATGCACTTTGAGGATGAGGGCGCTTTCACCGGTGAGGTGTCGACCAATATGCTCAAAGAAATCGGCGTGGATTATTGCATCATCGGGCATTCTGAGCGACGGCAATATTTCAACGAAACCGATGAGACGGTCAACAAAAAGGTTGCAAAGGCATTTGCCGCAGGCATTGTTCCGATTTTGTGTGTAGGGGAAGTCCTCGAAGAGAGGGATGCGGGAAAAGCTTTTGATGTTGTTAAAAAGCAGCTTACAGGAGCGCTTTCCGGTTTAGGGGCAGACCTTGTCCGCAAAATCGTCATCGCTTATGAACCGGTGTGGGCCATCGGGACAGGAAGAACGGCTACGCCTGAGCAGGCCAATGAGATGTGTGCATACATCCGAAAGCTTGTCGAAGAGCTATATGACGATCTGACAGCAGACGATGTCATCATTCAATATGGCGGAAGCGTCAAACCGGCAAATGCGTCTGACATCATGAATATGGATGAGATCGACGGAGCCTTGGTCGGTGGGGCGAGTCTGAATGCAAAAGAATTTATGGAAATAATCAATTTTTAAGGAGGACAATATGACATTTATTGAAGATGTGCTTGCGCGCGAAGTTCTTGACTCGAGGGGGAACCCAACAGTTGAGGTGGAAATATTTCTGGAAGACGGAACTGTAGGACGGGCAATCGTGCCGTCGGGCGCATCCACAGGAGCGCATGAAGCCGCGGAACTGAGAGACGGCGACCAAGCGAGATATCTTGGCAAAGGGGTATTAAAGGCAGTCAATCATGTAAATAGCATCATCGCAGAAGAAATCATCGGATACAATGTACTGGATCAGGTTGGGCTTGACCACATATTGATTGATCTGGACGGCACGCCGAACAAGAGCAAATTGGGTGCGAACGCAATCTTGGCGGTTTCCATGGCTGCAGCGGATGCTGCAGCAAAAAGCCTGGGTCTTCCGTTGTTTCAATACCTCGGCGGCGTAAACGGCAAACTGCTTCCGACGCCTATGATGAACATCATCAACGGAGGAGAGCATGCGGACAATACCGTTGATTTTCAGGAATTTATGATTATGCCTGTCGGAGCGCCTACGTTCAGAGAGGGACTCAGGATGGGTGCGGAAGTATTCCACAGCTTAAAGAGTGTATTAAAAGCAAAAGGTCTGAACACGGCTGTAGGCGATGAGGGCGGGTTTGCACCGGATCTTGCGACAAATGAAGATGCATTAAAAGTAATCATGGAAGCAATCGAAAAAGCGGGTTATGTAGCCGGGAAAGACATCAAACTTGCGCTTGATGTAGCAGCGAGTGAGTTTTATGATGCGAAAGAAAAAATATACAATCTCAAAGGAGAGGGCGTTAAAAAGACAGCCGCCGAAATGGTAGACTTCTATGAGGAATTGGTTTCAAAGTATCCGATTGTATCGATAGAGGATGGATTTGATGAGGACGACTGGGCAGGTTGGAAGCTTTTAACAGACAGACTTGGGAAAAAAGTTCAGCTTGTCGGGGACGATTTATTCGTAACGAATACCGAAAGGCTCTCACGAGGAATCAAAGAGGGCATCGGAAACTCGATTTTGATCAAGGTAAACCAAATTGGCACGCTTACGGAAACGTTTGATGCCATAGAGATGGCTAAAAAAGCGGGCTTTACGGCTGTCGTTTCACACAGAAGCGGTGAGAGTGAAGATGTGATGATCGCGGATATCGTTGTCGGCCTAAACGTGGGTCAAATCAAAACAGGTTCGCTTTCGAGAACGGATCGGGTTGCAAAATACAACCAGCTTCTGCGCATTGAAGAGCATCTGGATTCGTCGGGCGTGTATGCGGGCATGGATGCGTTTTACAATCTTAAAAACACTTGATTTTTGACAACCATTGTGCTAAACTCTAGAGGTTGATTATTATTGGGAGGTAAATTATGATATTCATTTTGATGATATTGCTTGCGATTACAAGTCTTGTGCTGATAGCGAGCATATTGCTTCAGTCCGGAAACAGTGCCGGACTATCAGGAGCGATCGGAGGCGGCGCAGAGCAGCTTTTCGGTAAAAAGAAAAGCAAAGGCTATGAAGCCATTCTAAGCAAAATTTCAACAGTGACAGCGGTATTGTTTATCATTCTGTCTCTGACAATTGTTGCTTTAGAGTCATAGAGTAAACGGTTTATTGCCTTGGTGCCTTGTCATGACAAAGTACCGGGATGCATTTATATTTATTTACATTTAGGGAGGATTTTTCATAATGGAACATTTAACCATCCTCGCACCTCTGGCGGCGCTTGCCGCCCTTGCGTTTGCCTATGGCCTATCCGCTTGGGTAAACAAAGTCGATGAGGGTACGGACAGGATGAAAGAAATTGCTGGCTACATAAGAGAAGGCTCTATGGCGTTCCTTAAAAGGCAGTATACGACGATGGCGATCGTGGTCGCGATTTTATTTCTGATCATCGGAATTTTTATCACGTGGATGACAGCCGTGCTGTATGTTTACGGCGCACTGCTGACGATCCTTGCAGGACTCTTTGGTATGAGAGCGGCAACAAGAGGCAATGTCAGGACAGCCAGCTCCGCAATGCAAAGCGGGATTGGAAAAGCCTTGAAAGTATCCTTTAGAAGCGGAGCCGTTATGGGGCTTTGCGTCGCTGGGCTTGGACTTTTCGGAATCGGTACGGTCATGATCTTGCTTGGCGCAGTCGATGCGGCTGAAGTCATCACCGGTTTTGGGCTTGGCGTATCAACGATGGCACTCTTCGCGCGTGTGGGCGGCGGTATTTATACGAAAGCTGCAGACGTAGGCGCTGACCTTGTCGGAAAAGTTGAAGCCGGCATTCCGGAGGATGACCCCAGAAACCCGGCGGTAATCGCTGACAATGTAGGCGATAACGTAGGCGACATCGCGGGCATGGGCACAGACCTGCTCGAATCTTACGTAGGGGCGCTTGTTTCTGCCATTACACTTTCGATCGTTATCACAAATGTAACACCACAAATCGGAGAAGCTTTTGTTTTGAATCCTGTTACCGCATCGCTTTTCCCGATTCTGTTATCAGCCGTGGGCATCGTGGCATCGATTATCGGTGTCCTGTTCGTACGCGGAGGAAACAATGTGAACCCTGCATCCGCGTTGCATATGGGAACGTATGTGGCCGGTGCGATCGTCATTGTGGGTGCTATCATTTTAAGCAGATGCATCCTTGGCACATTTAATCCCGCAGGTGCGGTCATCGTAGGACTTTTCGTCGGTATGGCGATCGGAAAAATCACCGAGATCTATACATCGGCGGACTATAAATCAGTAAAATCAATCGCGGCACAGTGTGAAACCGGTGCAGCGACCAATATCATCAGCGGTTTTGCAGTAGGCATGTTGTCCACGGTAGCACCTATTATTTGCATCGTAATCGGCATCCTCGTATCAAACGCGTTCGCGGGAATTTACGGCATTGCGCTTGCGGCCGTTGGTATGCTGTCGACGACAGCGATGACCGTAGCGATTGACGCATTCGGGCCGGTATCCGACAATGCCGGTGGTATTGCGGAAATGTCAGAACTTCCGAAAGAAGTTAGAGAAATTACAGATAAGCTTGATTCTGTCGGAAACACCACGGCAGCCATCGGAAAAGGCTTTGCAATCGGTTCAGCGGCGCTTACAGCACTTGCGTTGTTTGCCGCATATTCAGAAATTGTTGGACTCAGGGCGATCAACCTTGTCAATCCTCTTGTTATAGCAGGTTTGTTCTTAGGAGCGACGCTTCCATTCTTCTTCTCGGCGTTGACGATGAATTCCGTTGGCAAAGCGGCGTTCCAGATGATCGACGAGGTAAGAAGGCAGTTTAGGGAAGATCCGGGCATCATGGCAGGAACATCAAAACCCAACTATGCAAGATGCGTTGATATATCCACAAAAGCGGCGCTTAGAGAAATGGTTGCGCCGGGGCTGCTTGCGATCATAGGGCCTGTTTTGGTCGGTATTGTCCTTGGCACAGAGGCTCTCGGCGGAATGCTTGCAGGAGCCATGGGATCGGGCATACTCATCGCGATCATGATGGCGAATGCCGGTGGAGCATGGGATAACGCTAAAAAATACATTGAACAAGGGCATCATGGCGGAAAAGGAAGCGATGCGCATAAGGCTGCTGTTGTAGGCGACACCGTAGGAGACCCGTTCAAAGATACATCCGGACCATCGATCAATACATTGATCAAATTGATGACGATCGTTGCAATCGTGTTCTCGGACGTATTTATGAGAATCGGCGGACTGATCTAAGACTCAAAACAACAAAGGGGAGTGCAAAACTCCCCTTTTATAATGCTTCTATTTATAATACCGGTGTTGATTAAAGAAAGGCCTTGATTCTCTGTCTCGTGCGCTCTTCTCCAAGAATCTGCTGGATTTCCCACAGATCAGGAGATTGCGTTCTGCCCATGATGGCGATTCGGATGACTGTGCTGACATCCCCGACATGCCCTTTGTATTGGTCGGGGTTTTTCTTGTAATCTTTTGGCTTTGCGGCATATCCCAGATTGGTGCCGATTTCTCTGATTTTATCAAACCATTGCGGTTGATCGTCCTCATGGTTGTACGTCTCAAGATAAGATTTCAAAATCGTATGTGCGTCTTCTTTGCTTACGTTTTCAGGAAGTTCGCCCGTGATCGTAAAATAATCGTCAAAGAAGTAATTGATGAACTCAAAGATTTGTTTTGCATATACCAAATCTTTTCTTGGGTTTTCACCACTTCGGCCAAGATCCAAGATTCTTTCGATATAATTTTCGTTCCCAACAAACAAGCTTGTGATTTCGGGTTTAAATTTCGTAGACCAGTTGATCATAAACGTGCAAAGCGCTGCGGCCGGGATTCTCAGCAATACGTCCTTGCAAATGTCATTTAACTTGTTCAAATCAAATAAAGCGCCTGAGTTGCTCATTTTTTCCAACGTGAACGGAAAGGCGTTGATATCGCTGTCAGGGTTCGCGATGCGCCATTCTTCAAAATTGGAATTCAGTATCGTTAACAGGTATTCCCGAACCGCTTTGGGATGGTATCCCTCATTGCGGTAGTAGTCAAGGGAAAGCTCAGGGTCTTCACGCTTGGACAGCTTTCTTTTGTTGCCGTTGGCGTCCAGTTTCATGAGGTGTGCCGTATGACAGTAGACAGGCAATGGGAAGCCTAACATATTAAAAATTTCAATATGAATCGGCAGTGACGGCAGCCACTCCATGCCGCGGATAACGTGCGTTGTACGCATGAAATGATCGTCAATGACGTGCGCAAAATGGTAAGTCGGGATTCCGTTTGTTTTTAATAGTACGGTATCTTGATTGTTCGCAGGCATGGAAAGAGAACCCATGATGGCATCCTCCACGTGTATGTGCTGATCCGAAGCATTTGACTTCAAGCGGATCACATACGATTTGCCTGCATTGATATTGGCTTCAATTTGCTCATACGAAAGGTTTCTGCTGCTTGCCCATTCGCCGTATATACCCGGCGTTTCTTTCTGCTTTTCCTGCGTTTCTCTGATGGCCGATATTTCTTCCTCGGTTAAAAAGCACGGATAGGCTTGGCCGTTTGTGAGCATTTGCTTGACGAAACATTGGTAAATCTCTGCGCGCTGGCTTTGGTGATATGGACCGTAATCCCCTGTATCACCATGCAGTCCGGCACCCTCGTCGAAATTGATTTCAAAGAACTTCAGAGAAGAAATGATGATCTCCAAAGAACCCTCGACAAAACGTTTTTCATCGGTATCTTCGATGCGCAGAAAAAAAACGCCCTCACTTTGGTGCGCCAAGCGTTCGTCCGCAAAAGCGCTGTAAAGATTGCCAAGATGAATGAAGCCTGTGGGGCTTGGCGCAAGCCTTGTGACCTTTGCACCGTCTTTCAGTTTTCGTTTTGGAAAAAAATCCTGATAATATTCAGGATTTTTGGTGATATGCGGAAATAGCAATTCCGCTAATTTGCTGTTACCCATTTGCATATTTTAGTACATTGCGACATGTACCAATTACTCCTCTGTTTATTATTCTATAGCCATGATAGCATTAGAGGTTATAAAATACAATAGAAAATAACAAAATCATGTCCGGCCGCAAGCTGTCGGAACATATTACCAATTGTAATGGATGAGTAGATATGTTATTCTTTTTTATACATGGCAAAAGGAAATATGCTGTTTTTCTTTTGCCATGTATTGTTGAGTTTGACCATGAATACATATAGAGGGAGGCTTTGATGTTCTTATTTTTTTGCCATGAAAAGGAAGCGTTATGGGTTCGTACAAAACCGTGCTTTTTAAAAATGGTGTGTGGAAACATACCTTTGAAAGACTTGGAAGATACGGAAAAAACGGAACTTCATATGTGCATACCGTTGCCGAAAAAGAAATTGAACAATCTTCGTGTTTTTGATACAATGAATTGTAACCAAAATAAGGAGAAACACGCATGATAAAATATAGAAGCACAAGAGGAAGCGATGTAACGAAAGATGCTGCAGAAGCGGTCATCCAAGGGATTGCAGAGGACAATGGGCTATATGTCCCTGAGCATATTCCAACGCTTCCTTTTCATATTGAAACAATGAAAGGAAAGGCTTATCGTGACTTTGCGTTTGAAGTCATAAAGCGTTTTTTCACAGATTATACAGATGATGAAATCAGAACTTGTGTAGCAGGGGCTTATGATGAGAAGTTTGAAAAGCCGGAAATCGTTCCTGTGGTAAAAGCAGGAGATGCTTATTTTCTGGAATTGTATCACGGAAAAACGGCGGCTTTTAAGGATATGGCGCTTTCCATTCTTCCATATCTGCTTAAAACTGCAATGAACAAGAAAAAAGAAGACAAGAAAGTCTGCATTTTGACTGCAACATCAGGCGATACAGGAAAAGCTGCGCTTGAGGGGTTTGCAGATGTTGATCAAACCGAGATCATCGTTTTTTACCCGAATCAGGGTGTCAGCGAAGTCCAAGAAAGACAGATGGTCACGCAAGAGGGGCAAAATACGCATGTATTTGCCATCAAAGGAAACTTTGATGATGCACAGACAGGCGTTAAAAAAATCTTCAAAGATGCAGCATTTGCGGCCAAGCTTTTCGAGATGGGCTATAAGCTGTCTTCGGCAAATTCGATCAATATCGGCAGACTGGTGCCGCAAGTCGTGTATTATGTCTACGGATATTCAAAACTTGTGGAAGACGGCGTGATCCAAAGCGGCGACAAGATCAATATTGTCGTTCCGACAGGGAATTTCGGAAATATACTGGCTGCGTATTATGCGAAAGAAATGGGCATACCGGTCAACAAGCTGATATGCGCTTCAAACGAGAACAACGTGCTTACGGATTTTATAAAAACCGGGAAGTATGATATCAATCGAGATTTTTACCTGACAAATTCTCCATCAATGGATATCCTGATTTCAAGCAACCTCGAAAGGCTTCTATACCACCTGAGCGGTGGGAACGCGGCAGAGATTAAGTCTCTCATGGAATCCCTTGAAAAAAACAAATCCTATGAAGTAAGCGATACCGTAAAACAAGGGCTAAAAGCTTTTTACGGTGGTTTTGCTGATGCGTCACAGACGAATGAAGCAATCGCGCGCATGTATAAAGACAATGGCTACCTCATGGACACGCATACGGCGGTCGCGTATCAAGTGTACGAGGACTATAAAGCCAATACGAAAGATGATACCGTAACACTCATCGCGTCAACGGCCAGTGCATATAAATTTGCGGAAAGCGTAGCGGAATCCATAGGCCTTGGTGAAGAAAAAGACGGTTTTGGATATCTCAAATCTCTGAATGAAAACACAGGCGTACAGGTGCCAAAAGCGCTGGATGGCCTGCAAGAAAAGAAGATTCGGCATACCGGTGTTTTGAACATCAATGAAATGCAGGATGCTGTGGAGAAAACGCTTGCAAAATAGCAAAGGATATGTTAAATTGATATTCGGCGCAACAGTAGGAGCGCCGTTATGGAGGATTGACCGAGTGGCTAAGGAGCTCGCCTGGAAAGCGAGTAAGGTGTAACAGCCCCGTGGGTTCGAGTCCCATGTCCTCCGCCAATAAAAACAAATGCGAACTTTTCTTTGCTAGAATGGTTCGCATTTGTTTTTCC
>Ga0131853_10003334_pt1 | contig 28803 bp, 27 predicted proteins | sample TergutLab28metaG_FD_92764 | JGI IMG/M metagenome (GOLD analysis project Ga0131853, IMG submission 92764) | Labiotermes labralis P1 segment gut microbial communities from Petit-Saut dam, French Guiana - Lab288 P1 (version 2) (version 2) | ecosystem: Host-associated > Arthropoda: Insects >... | reverse complement strand
TCGTTCAAGAGCTGAGGCACGCCAAACAGTTCTCCATGAACTCATAACCGTAAACGGTAAAAAAGTTAACATTCCATCTTACAGAACTTCTGTTGGTGATGTTATTCAAATAAAAGATAAGTCGAAAGATTCTGCGAAGTTTAAAGAAGTTATTGATTCGACAAGCTACAGAATTGTACCTGAATGGCTGTCGGCTGATCATGAAAACTTAAAAGGAACTGTACTCGCTTTACCTAACAGAGAACAGATCGATATTCCTGTTCATGAAACGCTGATTATAGAGTTATATTCGAAGTAATAGATTTTAGGAGGTTTGCCTAGTGCTAGAATTTGAAAGACCTCGTATAGATATCGTTGAAATTTCACCTGATAATTCGTACGGCAAGTTTGTTGTTGAGCCGCTTGAAAGAGGTTACGGTATTACTCTTGGAAATTCGCTTAGAAGGATACTTCTTTCGTCTCTTTCAGGGGCAGCCGTATCAAGCATTAAAATTGACGGAGTTTTGCACGAATTTAGCCATATCCCGGGTGTTAAAGAAGACGTGACAGAAATCATACTTAACCTTAAAAACTTGGCGCTTAAAAACACAAGCGACAGTTTTGAACCACGAAGCGCATATATCGAAGCAACGGGAGAGACGGTTGTCTATGCACGGGATATAAAAGTCGATTCTTCCATCGAAATAATGAACCCCGATTTGTACATTGCGACAGTTGGTGATGGAAATGACTCGAAGCTTGAAATTGAGTTGTCCATTACTAAAGGACGCGGATATGTTGGAGCTGATAAGAACAAAAAGTCAAGCCAGCCAATTGGCACAATTCCGATTGATTCGTTATATACTCCGGTTCGCAGGGTGAATTTTGAAGTAAGCGACACTCGCGTCGGCCAAATAACCGACTATGATAAATTGACGCTTGAAGTATGGACAAACGGTACGATCCAGCCTGACGAAGCGGTTAGCCTTGGTGCTAGAATATTGAGTGAACATCTTAATCTTTTCATTGACCTTTCTGACAGCAATTCTGCTTCTGAAATTATGATCGAAAAAGATGAGAACAAGAAAGAAAAGGTTATGCAAATGTCAATTGAAGAGCTTGACCTTTCTGTTCGTTCATATAACTGCTTAAAGCGCGCAGGTATGAATACTGTTGAAGATTTAACGAACAAAAGCGAAGAAGACATGATGAAAGTCAGAAACTTAGGGCGCAAGTCTCTTGAGGAAGTTCTTAACAAGATGGTAACCTTAGGGCTTTCGTTCAGACCGGATGATGACTAAAAATAGTAAAGAAACAGGAGGATTTTGTTATGGCAACGTATAGAAAACTTGGTCGTGCGACAACTCAGAGAAATGCCATGCTGAAAGGTCTTACGACTAATCTATTATACCATGGAAAAATCACTACCACAGTGACAAGGGCAAAAGAAATAAGAAGACAGGCAGAAAGGCTTATTACTTTGGCTGTTAAAGAAAGAGATAACTTTACCGAAGAGAAAGTTAAAGTTAAAGTGCCTCGTAAAGATGCCTCAGGCAAGCGAGTTAAAAAAGAAGAAAATGGCAAGCGCGTAACTGTTTTTGATGAAGTTGAAAAAACTATCAAAAAAGATAGTCCGACAAGGCTTAATGCGCGCCGTAAAATTTTGAGCTCGATTTATTCTGTTACAGAAGTGCCTGCCGATGGAAGACGCAAGCGTGCTTTGTCTAAAAAAGTTGATATGGCAGCAAAGCTCTTTGATGAGATCGCTCCAAAATACGCTAATCGTCCGGGTGGATATACAAGAATTATTAAAATAGGCCCGAGAAAAGGCGACGCTGCTGAAATGGCGGTTATTGAATTAGTATGATATAGGTTTACTTATAGCAGATAGAGAAGGCTGTGTCTTCTCTTTTTTGCGTTCTATCAGAGGATGTGTTGCTGTTTGATACTCAATAATATACTTAAAACTGAAAGGCTAATTTTAAGGTGTAAAAATTTTGATGATATATACCACTTATTTCGCCTGCGGTCAGATCAAGAATATTTTGAGCTTTTTGGGCGGGAATGTTATACTAGAATCGAACAGGCTCATGAGTTTATTGAGATGCTTAACAAAGACAATACTTCTTATACATTTTCAATTTTGCCTAAAGATAAAACTGTTTCGGAAGAAGCAATTGGGAGCGTCTGTATTTGGGATATTAAATCTGACGAAAAAGTGGGAGAGCTTGGCTATTCTCTCGAGTCGGCATACAGAGGCAATGGATATGCGTTAGAAGCTTGTAAAGAGGTTATTGATTTTACATTTAGCGAAATGGGCATTAATACAATTGTAGCTTATCCAAAAGTGACAAACCATCCTTCGATTATACTTGTTGAAAAGCTAGGGTTCGAGTGCGTTGGGATTAAAACTTTGAAAATGGAATCGGGCGAAGAAACAGAGCATTATGTTTTTTACTTAAGTCAATAAAATAATTTCGTAAAGGAGATAACGCAAATGAATAGGATCAGACTTCCCTGCTAATTCTCGAATAGCGGAAAAATTCGTGGGCCTCCAAATGAATTGTTGCCGCTCATTGTATCAAAATAATATTTGGAGGAAAGAAAATGAAAACATTTAATGTTAAGATGTTGTATATCTACAAATTCATAGGCCAATGCTTACCTATCTATGCTTTTTATACGATTTTATTCATCAATAGAGGAAAGTCTGTCAGCGATATTGCTATACTCATTGCGCTATGGAGTGCATTTACTATAGTATTTGAGATTCCTGCCGGCATTTTGGCTGATAGATGGAATAGAAGAAATATGCTTGCTATAGCAGCAGCATTGCAGGGCATATGTTTTATCATATGGTTCTTTTCTTATACGTTTCTTATGTTTGCTCTTGGGTTCTTTTTTTGGGCTATTGCAGGGGCATTTACGTCTGGAACAGAGGAAGGATTGATATATGATAATTTAAAGAGTGATGGGCATGAAGAAAACTTCACCAAAATATATGGAAAAGCTCAATTCTATGCAAATATAGGCGCTATTTTAGGAATTGCTTCGGCAGGTATAATTGCTATTTTCATTAACATAGAATCCATTGCGTTAATATCCGCTGTAATCAGTTTTTTAAATGTAATGTTTGCTTTGCAAATAAGAGAGCGTAATTTTTATTCAGAACAATTGGAATCTGTTAAATTTTTTGAAACATTCAAAAAAGCAATTTCTTTTATAAAAGGCAGCAGTCTTGCCTTAGCTTCCATTTTGTTTTTGGTGCTTTTTGCAAGTCTTGGAGGATATTTGGATGAATTTGATGCCCTAATTGTCAATGACTGGGGAATTAGTGAATTGTGGGTTAGTGCAATTCTAACGATAAGGTTTGCCTTTATTGCCTTAGGTGATATTCTTGCACCTATAGTAGAAAAAAGGGTATCTTCTTTACGTCTTATATTTCTTATTAATGGACTTGCATGTATTGCTCTAACAATATTTGCTGTAATGTGGAATCGGTATGCTCTTTTGCTTTTTGGCATTGCATTTATGACTATGGCTATAACAGAAATTTTGCTAGTAAATGCTTTGCAGAATGAAATAAAAGAAGAGGGTAGGGCAACAGTGATGTCATTTTACAGTGTAGGGCAAAACATCGCTATGATTTGCTTTAGCTTAGTTTTTGGTCTTCTAGCCGGAATGTTTACCTTGCAGCAAGTCTATATTATCATATCTATTTATGGAATTTTAGGTAGTTTGAGTTTTTATATATTGTTTATGAAAATGAAGCCGAAAAAACTTAACTAGGCCATGAAAATAAAATTAATCGTTCATTTGAGATAATGTATCTTATTAAAAAAATCCCCGGCAGATGACCGCCGGGGATTTTCGTGTTTAAATATCGAGCTATCTTAGCTCAAAAACTGCAATATTGCTGCCGTTATTTCTAATGTCGAATACTAGCGTATGCCCTTCAAGTCGGCCATACTCAAAGAAATATTCGCCCGCTACGTTAGCATGTTGGCTCGGAATTTGAATGCTCATATTGAATGACTCTACTTCACCGTCAACAAATGTTTCGTTAACTGTGAATGAGATATCCCAAATACGAGTATTTCTTCCCGTTTCCCAAATGCTTATAAACTCTACGTCAAATACAGATGAGACTACGGTTACTTCAATCAGCAGAGTTGCCGCTCCTTCGCCAACTGAAACAATCCATTGCTCTGCCATTCTGGCAGGAGCAGGCCAAACTGCTACAGCGATATCAGGCGGAATATTGAAGCGATTTACAATATAAGCTAAAATAAATTCGCCTCTGTCCTCAATTGAAGCGTCAGCAATCGTAACGAAAATTGGAATGATTTGGTTGCCATATTCGTCAAACAGTTCATTTCTGATATCGTCAATGATTGAAGGAATGCGATCGTCTGGAGCAGGAACGCCAACTTCTGCATATTTTTCAGGATTTGTTTCAGATGAAACAGTTATATCCAAGTAGTCAGAAGCTGTAAACCAAATGCTTGAGTGATCTTCAGGAACTCTGATGAACACATCGAAGTAAATAGTTTCGCCCGGAGCGATTGCGTAAAGGTTGTTAAGAATTACAGCGTTTTGGTGCATTGTATGAGCTTCGTGCATGAACCAAGTTGAAGGATCATTGTCATCGCCTAAGCAGAAAGGACTGCGGCTCATAACAGTTTCAGCAAGCAAACCGTCAAGGTTGATTCTGATTATATCAGAAGCAGTTGCGTCACCCGAATGAGTGATTGCAAACGTTTGCTGAGAGAAATTACCAGGTGAAGCAGCTGTAGGAGTTCCGATTGCTTCAAGTGTAAGTTCTCCTCCTACTTGGTAAGCGCCCGGAGCAGTATTTCTCACCGCGATTTCATACGATAAGAATTGTCCATAACGTCCTCTGTGGTTATTTCTTGCTAAAATATAGAAGTGGAATTCGTTAAATTCATCAACCCATTCGTTAACAGTGTGACCTGCAACGCCCGGTCTTTGATCAGGATGGAAGAATCTTCCGTCTTGACCAAATTCTTCGTGATCTGCCGCTGTTAAGAACCTTTCAGGGAAATCTTCGCGATAGAAATACGGATTGTTGTGTACACCGGCTCTGAATGTTGCTGTTGCAATGTTCATGTGGTGATCATCAGCGAACATATAAGGTTGACCATCAGGCTCTCTGAATTGGATCATGTCCATGTTGCCCGGATGTGCGTCAACAATAAAGATACCGCCGCCGTCCATACCACCGGCGCCAACTGCGTTAGTATGAGCGATTCTTGAAATTAATACGCCGTGGTCAGGGCTGAATGAGTCGTATCCAACTCTGTCAATAACGTCAATTGAGAATCCACTTGTACGCGGAATGTTACTTCCTGTAAGTCCGCTTCCAGGGAATGGCATAGACAAACCAAAGTTAGCTAATGTTAAGCCGCCGCCCAATTGAATCGTAGACGCGCCGCCAATATGCCAGTTCCATCTTGCAGGATCAATCCTAGTTGGAGCAAGCGGAGTAGCCATCCTTGGCAAATCTGCTAATCGATTGCCTGGTGTGTTCATTGTAGCGTTAAGGTCAACACCTAGAAGGTTGTTAGCCCAACGAAGAGCATTTGTTGTTCCAAAAATTGGAGCTCTAGTGCCCGGAGTTCTGTCAACGAAGTTTATGCCTTGAATAACTACAGCTTCGAAACCTGTGATTTCTTCTCCATAGTAATCAAGTATGCCACGGTTAACAGGCATGTTACGTCCAAACACTTCGCCTATAAGTGGAGGCATTGTTCTGAAATCATTATAATCTCTGTACAATACGTCGCGAGAGTTTTCCGGATCCGGACGAACGTGGTTTCTTGGTCCGCCGGGAGTGCCCCATTCAGCAAGAGGCCCAGCAGGCACTGTTAAGTCAGTAAAGCCAGCGCCGATTCTCATTCTTGACATAAGGCCTGTTCCGCCTGAGCCTGCACGGATACCGGGGATGTTCCAGCGAGTGTGTCCACCGTAGTAACCAACATGCGCACCGCGAGCCATAATGTTCCATGGGCCCAACATTGCACGAGCAGGAATTGGTTCGCCAACGTTACCGGCGCCACCAGCTGTCGCAAGATTGTAAACCATGTTATCATTGTCAGGAAGGCGAACAATGTGGCCAAGTTCATGTGAGTAAACAGCCATAGCTGTACCTTCACCTTGAACTGAGAAGCCCATTGGACGGTCACCCATTGGATGTTGAAGATTGAATGCAGTGAATGCGTGTGACCAAACGTTAGCGCTTCCGTACCAAGATGCCCATTGAACATAACGTTGGTTAGCCGCTTGGAAATAAGGATTGATTGTGCTTGTTCTTGCATTATAAGCTGCTTGCTCAAGCATTGGGATCAATCTTTCTTCTAAAATTACGTTAGGATTGTTAACTTCATACCAATTTAACCACATTTCAGAATATTCGGGTTCTTCGGCAGCAAAGCCAATAATCTGAACCGGATTAACTAATGCAGAAACAAAGCTAGTAAGCTCTGAAGAAAATCCTACAGGTTCTTCACCTTCGGCATATACCATTAGATATTCGCCGTCAACTTCTATCATTTCGCCGTCTTCAAAGACATGCTCAACTTCAACGTCAACTATTTCAAGCTCAAAATCGCCTATTTCAAACGCTTCAATAAGACCTTCAATAGTTTCAGATTGTGCAAACTTCATTTCTTCCGCGTACATAGCAAGGAAAGCAGATCTCCATAAACGGTCGCGGAACAAAATAGGAGTTAACGCAGATGCGGGGAACTCTGTTCTAAACGCTGTGTAAGCTTCCGCTACATATGCGCCAACAGTTCTGTTAGCAGCTGTGCCGGGAACATTAACTACTCTCTCAACACCATCAATTGTAACGGTAATAGTTGTTGGAATTACAACATTTGCGCCTTCTGCTGCTGTTCTTGCAGAAAGGAAAGGCGCTTGATTTGCGCCTGAAGATACAAAGCTTCTCCAGTGGAAATTAGTATCTGTCATCCTGAAGTTCGGCCAGTCTCTAGCGATGTCGAAATCTTCAGCATTTACCATATCAAGGATGCGGTTAATATGTCCATAGCCTGTAAATTCCATACCCAAAATGTTAGAGCCATCTGCACGCCTAAGAACCTCACGTGTTACAGGATGGTAAACAGTTTGTGCGTATGCGATTGTTGGATGAGCGATTCTATCCCAAGAAGCATGATGAGGGCCGGGAGAGTTGCCGCCGTCAGCAGTTCTGTATGGACTTGGGAACATCATCGTACCCATTTCTTGCCAAGTTGGAGATTGGCAATATCCTGCAAGTGTAAGAAATGCAAAGTGATAAATATTTTCGCCTGTTTCAGTGTCAACAAACTGAACACCGTTGTCCATAGCTTCTTGTACTGCCCACGCATTCATCGCTTGACCTGCGGTTCCGAAAATACCACGGAACGCAAAATCGCCAAGTGCAGCATTTTGAGCAGCTGATCCTGGTACGCCGCCAACCGGGCTGTTAAACCAAGTTGTGTTTGGAGTATATTGGAATTGGAACCAAGGAGCCATAAAAGGTCCGAAAACATCCAATTCTAATCCCCAAAGACCGGCTGTATATTCTAGCCAAGCGCCGGTGATGTTATGCGTTCTGTTAAGCTCAGGTATAGATTCATTTAAGAAGCCTTCCCAAAATTCCCTTAAAGCCGCGCCGCGTACTTCATTGCGGTCTTCAGGAGCAGCAGCTTGAGTAGCTGCCCAAACGCCTGTGTCAACTTGTGGGTTGCCCATTTGTTCTGAGCCTTGAGGCAATCCTGAAATCATGGGTCTGTCAGGAAACTCAATTAAGATTATTGCGCCTCTTAAAACGCGTCCATCCCTAAAATGTTCGTTTAATACGTTAAAATTAGGTTGTTGGTCATAATTTCCTTCGCGGAACGATTCCCAATCAATAACCGGATGAGGTATGTAAGAAGGAAAACCATCCCAGTCATGGCTTACTGCTGCGCCTTGAACAAGGTTTCCGGAATGGTCACGGAACGGGTTAAGACGTGTGTCATGCGCTAAGCGCCATGATTGCGGGTCAATCGCCATTGCGTCAAGCTGCTCGGGCGTAATGCCGACAGAGCCGTCAAAAGCGACAGGAACATTCAAAGCGCCGATTTGCTCATAGTCAAAAACTATGTCGTCTGCGAATGCTGTAAGTGTAGGTAAAATAAGCAATACAGACAATAAAATTGCAACTGTTCTCTTAATTCTCATTTAGCCACTTCCTTATTAGAATTTGCCGCGTTGTTACTGCACAACGTGGTTAAGCAGCATAAAAATTTGATCCCCCTTTCGTTAACTTGACAAATTGTTATATAGAAATTATATCTATATATTTCCATTTTGTCAACATTAAAATTTGCCGTATTGTTACTTCACAATGTGGTTAAATAGCGTAAAAAATTTGATCCCCCTTTTGTTAATTTGCAAATTAATACATGGGAATTATATCCATGTTTTTTTAATTAGTCAACGAAAAGCGCCCGTAATAAAATTGCAAAAATTTTGTAAAAGTGCTATAATGCTCATATGAATATTATAGGAGATTAAATATATGAAGAATGTAATTATTGGCACAGCAGGACATATTGACCACGGAAAGACTACTCTTGTAAAGGCACTTACGGGTTTTAATACTGATACTCTGCCAGAGGAAATGAAGCGTGGTATTTCGATCAATTTGGGATTCACCTATTTTGACTTGACAAGCGGGAAACGAGCGGGAATTGTTGATGTTCCGGGTCATGAGAGGTTTATTAAAAACATGATAGCCGGGGCATCGGGCATTGATATAGCGCTTTTAATAGTCGCAGCAACGGAGGGTGTTAAGCCACAAACGATTGAGCATGCCGACATAATTAGCTTTTTAGATATTAAAGAAGGTCTAATAGTTTTGACTAAATGCGATATCGTTGATGATGATATGAAAGAGCTCGTCGCACAGGACGTAAAGGAGCGGCTCGTTGGAACTTTTTTTGAGGATAAAGAAATTGTTATGGTTGACTCAGTTTCCCGAAGTGGATTTGAGGAACTCATAATAAAAATTGACGAATTGGCGGCAAAAAGTGAAGAACGCGACAAGGAAACGGCTCCACGTCTTAATATTGACCGTGTTTTTACGAAAAAGGGATTCGGCGCAGTTGTAACAGGCACCCTTTCTGAGGGTAAAATTAATTTAGGAGACGATCTTTGCGTTTATCACTACGGCAGTAGTGAAGTGAGCGCTGTTAAAATCAAGAATATTCAAGTCCACGAAGAAAACAGGCAGGCAGCTTTAGCAGGGCAAAGAGCCGCGCTTAACCTCGCAGGGCTTAAAGCATCTGACTTATCTCGCGGAGATGTTTTAGCGGCGAAAAACTCTGTTATTAAGACTAATATAGCTGATGCACAGCTTACTTTAAGTCAAAACACTAAAATAAGTTTAAAAATGTGGGACAGGCTGCGAATTTATTTAGGGTCAAAAGAAATATTTGCAAGATTCGTTCCTCTTTGGGATAATGCTAAAGGAGCTCTCGCGTCAGGAGAATCCTGTTTTTGCCAATTACGCTTCGAAGAAGATGTCTATGTTAGAAAGGATGATGTTTTTGTAATTCGGCGCTACTCGCCGATGGAGACGTTAGGCGGCGGCAAAATACTTGACCCTGTACCCAAAAAGCGCAGAAAAGTTAGTGATAGCGATATTGAAGCTCTGTCTGTTAAGTTGCAAGGCAGTTATGTTGATATTGTTGAAGGGATATTAAAAAAATCAAAAGGGCCGATGACGTTAAAGGCCGTATCATCACTTTCATCGCAAAGCGAAGCACAAACGGAAGAGGCTCTAAACGAACTAATCATTCAGAACACGATCGTTTTGATCAATAACCTTTACTTGCATATTAATACAATTGAAGACTGGCGCATAGGTCTTATTGAGCATGTTGCAAATTTTCATAATAAATTTGGCTTAAAGCCGGGCATGGTTAAAGAAGAGTTTAGGTCTAAAGCCGCCCTTCCGCTTAAGGCTAAAGAGTTCGACTGTCTGCTTGCGATGTTTACTGATGACAGAACGTTTAAAACGTTCGAAAATGTTGTATCGTTGTATTCATTTGAGCAAAGATATACCGATAGTCAGCAAAAAATCCACGATGAAATCCAAAAAACATATTTAGACGCGAAATATACTCCGCCTGCAAAAGCTGATATCGCAAAAGACAAAGCATCACTTGAGGTTTTCGATTCGATGATAAAGAAAACTCTTGTAAATCTTGACGATGTGAACTTTTTGCATATTACACATATGAATAGTGCGAAAGAGATGATTAAGGAACATATGAACAAAAAAGGAAGTCTAACGCTCGCCGAATTTAGAGATATGACAGGTTCAAGCAGGAAGTATTGTCTGTTAATTCTTGAACATCTTGATAATCAAAACTTCACGCGACGGGACGGCGAGAAACGAGTGCTTCGCGATAAAAAATAACCATATAAATTATATCACCAAACCTGTGACAAGCTCATAATATACATTAAGACAAGTTGCAAGGAGGTGAAATATATGTGGTGGAACGGATGGCCAGGATCCTGCTGGGGACCATGGGGCTTCAATCAGCGCCACTGGAGACGAGGATGGTTCGGACCTGGATTTGGCGGTTGGTGGTGGTAAGCATTTAAAAGTTTGAAGAGCTGCTAGGCTAATCTTGATGGAGAAGCTTTAATATAGATTGATGTGAGAAAACTATAAATTTCACCCGAAAAATGAAACAGCCCTGCCAATTGGTGGGGCTGTAATGCTTCAATGTTGACCTCCGCCCAAAACAGCCGCAAGCATAGATGCTAATGGGTCTATAGCATTTAATGCTTCTTCAAGAGTGTTCGTTTGTGCACCTACTTCTACTAATAATGAGCGTGGCATCATGTGTAAGCTGTAGCGAAACGGCTTTAAGTATATTCTTCGCATAAGGTTTGCCTCAGGGAAAAGGCTTCCTGCCGCAAGCTGCATCTGAAAGCTGAAAGCTAGATTATCTTGCAAGTTTGGGTTTGGAAGATGTGCTATAGGAACATGATTACCGCTGTTATTAATTCTGCTCATACCATTTACAAACATAAGTTGTGCAGTTGGTTTACCGTTTAATGTTGTAACAAGATGTCTATCGGGCGCAACACCATCGCGGTGGATGTCTATAACAACCTCGATTGATGGATTTTCTTCGAGCAGCCGAGTTATAACGGGCTCCATGCGCTCATATGCTCCAAGGACATGAGGTCTGCCATCGACAAAGTCAAAATCTCCTGTCGTGTAAACCGCTCTAATTCCATATCGTTCATTTAAAATCTCACAAAGCCGCGCGCTTAATGCGATTACTCCTTCGCTTCTGTCACGGCTGTCAATGAACATTTCATTTGAATGTGTGTTAAAAACAAGCACTTGCGGCTCGCTAATATTGCCTGAGCTCAAGCTGAAATCAGCCGTTAACATGCGATCAATGTCAAAATCACTTTCAGAAATACCTGTTTCCTGCGGAACTATATAAAAATTTCGAATTAGATAGTTAAAATCCATTTCATATGGTAAATTTGCGAGACTGACTATGTCACGCATGGCAGGGCTTTCGATCGCCGTTCTTCCCACTGTCTCATCTTGAAAAACAACATCCTCAAGCCCGATAATTTCAGGAATTTCGTTAACTTCGTAAATTATTCCTTCATGACTTACGAAAAGCTCAATCTCGTTAAAAAACCTTGTTCTCCCATCACCGGTCAAAAAACGGGTTCTCCCTTCGCTTTCTTCTGGCGACTCGCTCCTCAGAAAAAAGCCGTAATCCGGCATTGTTTCATGCAAAAAAATCTGCCCAACTGTTATGTCACTTCCGACTAAAGCAGCAGCGATAACAATTAGAAAGCATAACAAAGCAATTCGTGATATAAACTTTAAAAATCTATTTTTCCTTTTTCTACCCGGCATTTTTTAGCTCCGTTTCTGTAAGGTATAGCGTTTTAACTTTTCACTGTCTTTTTTATTAATTAAGAGAAGTTAAAACAGCCGCAACTTGCCTTCATTTTATAAAGGCTTTAAAAGTCAAGTTGCTATAAGTACGTTTAAATCTATCTCTAAGTATATTAACTAGATTTCTAGAAAATGTTTATTTTCACAAAAAAAGCTCTTGATCCGATGGTGAGAATCAAGAACTTTTCTTTAGGTTTTATATTAATACTTACTCTACAATAAACTCAGCCTTACGAAGGGTTTCAACTGCTTTTTCAGCTTTAGCCGTGTTAACAAGAACGACAGGGCCTGTGCAGCCCATACCGCTTTCAGCGTAGATACCTTCTTTCCAAAGCACTTGCACCGCATCTTCAAGGCTCATAATGTCAATACCCGCGATTTCTTCGGTTACAATTTCTTTGTCGGGCGCCTTGACAGTTTCAACAGCCGCCGCGGGTTTATTGAGCGACGATATAATCTCGGCAAGACCCGCTTTTTTTGCGCTGTCAATTGTTGATCTCACAACTTTTTTGACATCGCCTTTAGCAAGCTGCGCCGCGTATTTAATTGCATTTGCGACAACAGGTGTACCTGAAGCTCTTGATAGAATAAGAACAAGGCGATTATAGCCTTCACCGATACCCGGGCCATAGCCATAGCCTGTTGCTTCGTAGCTTCCGCCTGTCGTAAATGATGACATCATTTTCATCATTATATTACCCGTCAAAGTATCCATAACCATAACGTCTGCTGCGCCGCACAGGAGATCGTTGCCGCGCATTACAGTTCCGCCGTCACTTCTTACGGATTCTGAGAAGTTAACTTCAAAACCGCCGTCTCTAAGTTTCAGTAGAGCTTTTTCAACAGTTCTTGCGCCGTCAAGGTTCAAAATGCCGACTGTCGGCTTAGCGATTCCCATTGCTTTCGCCGTAGCGATACCGTATACAGCATTTCTGATCATTGCTTCAACTCTGTCTGTTGCAGTTGTGCCTGTCGTTGTAGCAAGAATAATTTCTTTACCCATTCCAGGTGTGACAACTTTGCCAACAGTAGAAACGCCGATTGGGAAGTTATAGTGCATTGTTACACAACCGTCAATTTGACCTTTATCAAGGAGTTCTTCCATTTTTTTGTGCATGTCAGCCTCTGTTGTCTCAACAACTTCGATTCCTGCCGGAAGCTGGCAATTTGGCTTTGAGCCGATTAAAACAACATCATAACCTTCGTTTTGAGTTACAGAAAGAATTGCACCTTCAATAAGATTAGCTTCGCCATGCTCCGAGCCATAAGTCGTAAGACCAATTTTATAGCGCTTGCCGCTTGAAACTTGTGCCGCTGCTTCCGGTTGTTTACCCGGATTTCTTTCCATAACGATTGAAACGCCGTCAAAAAGATTGGTCATTCTGCCGAGGAATAAGCTTCCTTTGCCGACGATCATAACTCTGTTGAAGCTTCCTGTTGTAAGCTCCTCTTGCGCAAAGCCGACATATGGCACACCTGACGGGATGTGCCCTTGAGTTGGGGCAAATCCGGGCATACCGTGCTTCTCGATAAACGAAACGATTTCTGCTTTTTGAATCTCGCCGCGCATAACAGAAAGCGCGCCGATCATTTTATAGTTCGCCTCAGGCACATCACCCGCACCCGCAGGCTTTGTAATATCAGGGTTTTGCATTTCGACAGAGTATTTGTCAATGTCTGTAATCTTTAATCCATTTTTATCAAGCGGGTTTGTGACAAGTGACGAAATAACCGCTTGCGGCGCAGAGCCTGTTCCAACGGTGTGCATACCGACAACATCAGTATTAAGCCACGGATTTATGCCATCGTCTTTGCTAACTAAAAACGCAAAGCCGCCCATAACATCCTCAAGAATCGGAATGTCTTTTTTGACATGGTCTTTACCGTTCATACCAAGCTTAGCAGTCGAGCCGCCGGCAACAACTACAACGTTTTCAAACGTACCCGCTTTAACAAGTGAAGCAGCTTCAATAAGTGCATGAGTTGGCGCGGCACAGAATCCTCTAAGGTCTGAACCTGTGGCGTTTGTCGCGCCCGCCATTTCAGCGATCGCTTTCGCGAAGTTGCCGCCGCCGCGCTGGTTCATGTCTCCGCAAGCTTCTTCTGAACATTCAATTACATAGTCGATGTCTTTAATGTTGAGATTATTCTTTGCGACGAGGTTTTTAATAGCAAGATAGCCCGAAGCTTTTGCCACAAGGTTTTCAAAGATAACATGCGCGTTTAAGTTCACGTCAATGTCATGCGCTCTTTTGATACAGCCGACAAGTTTGTTTTCAAAATAAAGCCCTTCCGCGCCTGATTCTTTGACTAAAGCTTCAACTGCAGAAAGTTCGTCTCCCGCTTTGATTTTATCGACAATATCAGAAAGAAGCGGATGATCTGCAAGCCTCTCTTTAACATGCGCCGAAAATTCAGCCGTAAGTTTAACAAGGTCAAACGCATCAGCTATTTGTAAAAGTCCGATAAATTCATCTTCCGGCATTATTTCGCCGAGCTTACCAAAACGATCTTTGACTTTCGAACCTTTATCGTACCATGGAAACGCGATTTCTTTAAGGTCTTCGGGCTTTATATTACCGATGTACACTTGGTTGGGCGCGTAGTTGCATGCCTCTTCGTAAGTACGCAGGGCTTCGGGAAGTTTTTTAAGATATTCAGAATCGGGATTGGTAATTCTTTCAGTTGTTTGGGTTGATCCGCAGTGGATAACCATATTAGGTGCGTGGACTAATACATATCCCGCCCCTTTTAAAACAGCATAGCTCATTATATACCTCCAATTATAGAGTTTTAATAAATAAGGCGAAGGGCGCTTTGCCCCTCGCCCGATTTAGAGCCTGTTTAGCATCTCTTCGCCATCATCTTTACGGCTGAATTTTTCGCATCTTCGGCACATTTTTTTACTAACGTATCTTCGGATACGCGTCGTCAAAAAGTGCTTGAATCTACAAAAAATCATCTCGCAAATCTGACAACGCCGAGATACTAAACAGGCTCTTACAGGTAGGTAAAATTACCTAGCGTTCAAATACTGTCTGCCCTTCAACTTCTGTCTGCAAAGCTTCTAAGCATTTCAAAACTATATCACGTCTTAACTTATATTCATCCTCTTTGGTAAGTTCCGGATTACCAAACGGATATGGAATTGCGATAGTAGGTACGATTCTGTTTGCACCAACTGTCATAGAAATAGGAACTACTGTACAAGCATGAACAACAGGGAAACCTGCTCGTTCAATTTCTTTAACCATCGTTGCACCGCAACGAGTACAGGTACCTCAAGTGGATGTGAGAATGACTCCATCGACGCCATCAACTTTTAACGATTCCGCGATTTCTGCCGCAAATGCTTTAGAGTTTGCAACAGAAGTACCGTTTCCGACCGTTGAATACCAATAGTCATGCAATGAGCCTATCTCACCGTTTTTCACCATTTCCTTGAGAACGTCAACAGGTAAAACTCTGTCGAGGTCATCATTTGCGTAAACAGGGTCATAACCGCCATGAGCAGTTTCGCCGTTTGAACTGTCAAAGTCATTTATGTTCACAAGTCTGTACTTGCCATATTTTGAAGCGCTTGAAGCTTCAATACGGTCAGGATTGCCTCTTGGAACAGGGCCTCCTGAAGAAACTAAAGCGATTTTAGCCGTTTTAATGTCTTTAATGGCAGAATGAGCATCAACGCGGTCAAACACAGGCATAGGATATTCTGTAACAAATTCTTCGCCTTTGATTTTTTTAAGAAGCATGTTAACTGCACGCTTTGAACCACGCTCGTCAGCGAAATAATTCTTTCTTACACCTTTTAAAGCGTAGCCTTCTGTTACTTTTTCACCGCTGGCAAGCTTTTTGATAATTACAGCCATAGCAGGCACGGCCTGTCTCATGCTCGTAGCAGAATTTCCTGTTGGAACAAAGTAAGCGAAGCGCTTATAAATTTCAAGGCCTGGATTTTCTTCGTATAAACCTCCGACAACTGGGATATTAAGGTTTTCGTCAACAAGTTTGGCAACCATTCCGCATGCCATACCATAACGGCCTGCATTAAAACCGGGGCCAACAACTACAAGGTCAGGCGAGTATGATTTAATCATATCAAGAACTGTAGCAGAAGCTTCTTCCAAGTTTTCGTTGAAATAACTGTCGCCGCAAATGACAGTGCCGACGATTTCAGCGTCACCCGCTACTGCACTGTTAATTGCCATACCCGGCCCGACGAACCCGTCTCTTTTTTCAGGCGGAATGTTGGCTTTTTCTTCTCCGCCTATTCCCGCATAGAACTGATTGATATAATGCACGATTTTACATTTGCCCACCTTGCCACCTCCTTTTATATTGAGATACTAACAAATCATTAGCCTCTATAGTTTTTAACTTCTTCGTTAATGGCATCAACGTCTAAAACCATTTCCATCATGCCAACTTGCTCTTCGTAAACAGCGCTGTCAACTTCGTCTTTAAGTTCAAAAATATGATACGCTTTGAGTCCCAACGAGACTCCGGATAATGGACCTGCGAAAGTAGGATCGCCTACAGAAACAGTTTCAGCAGCAAGGCCCGAAGCTTCTGCTTCTGCGCCGCCTAAAACTACGATAAGATTATCTTTACCGTGTTGTTCCGCTAAAGCTTTAACCCTAGCTTGATTTTCAAGATCCATTGCACCTGCAGCCGTTCAGACGAAGCATTCGGTCACTGAAAAAACTATTTCAGCGCCGGCTGATTTAACACATTCTTCAATAGCCGGTCCCGGAATGCCGTCACGGTCGCCAAGTATAGCAACTTTTTTACCGTTTAACATACTCATAGTAAATACTCCTTTTATCAGATTTTGATATTATACCACCAATTTTTAAAGCCCTTTTGCAGTCAGATATCCAAAGCCAAGCTCGTTTGTAGCGCTTGTAATAACTTGGATTTCAGCAGTTATGCTGCCGTCCGCGTGCAAACTGCCTTCCCAACCGCCGGCTATAACGTTTGCCGTCTCAGGATATCCAATTACGATGTCCATAGGAGGAAGTGTTACAACTTCGTTAGCGTTACCTGCTGTTACGCAAGCGTCGCCCAGTGGAGTTGAATCTGCAAGAGATTGAGACGCACCGTCTTGCCCTGCGTATTCGTCGGTTATAAGCACTGTTTTAATGCCTTGACCTTCGATTTTGTTGCAGTTCATAACAAGATCCGCATCAGGATTTCCGAAGCCTTCTTCTGAAATAATAGCAGCGTCAGCCCCTAAGAAGCCTACAAGCTTAGCCGTCATGTTAGAAGAGCGTTCTTTATCTTGAAGCGTTACGTTTTCGTTTGTAATAACACAGCCAAGGAAATTAATCGTTTTGCCATGTTCAGCATATAAATCTTCTATAACAGGGCTGTTGCAGTGGATGTAAGTTGGATTTTTATCACAAGCAGAAACACAGTTTCCACTTATAATAGCACCGTCAAACACCTCTGTCGGATACATAAACGTAGGAACGATTTGCCTTACGTCTACGCCGTAATAGAACGTGTTATGAAGCAGACCTTGAGTTTGGAGCATGTAAACATAAACAACCTTTGGAAGGTTTGGATACTCATTAACTTGTTCAACTAAAGGTTTTGTTTCATAGACTTTAACTTCATTCGGCTTAATATCTTTGCCTGCAAGCCCTAAATAATTAGAAGCGCGAAGTCCCGCCATCCTTACAACTACTTCATGCTCATGCTGTTTAATGCTGTCAATAGGTTCAACTTTAACAACAATATTGTTTGTTTTTGAGAAAGGTGTGTATTCTGCTCCAGCACCCTTCATGTCGATAATTCCTTCTTGGAAGCCTACGATTTTACCCGTTGTAACAACAGCTGCGCCTTTAAGTACATGCGTTACCCCGCTGCCGACTTGATCAACATTTGACATAAAACCAGGGAAAATTCCGCCCGGACCGTCAACTTTTACACGAGGTTCAACTACGTCTTTTACAGGTAAAATACGAACGGATTCACCCGGACGTGCTAAAAACACTTCAACGGACTTAATTCTGTCATCATCTCCTGCTATTTTGGCTATCTCATCTTGATTAACGTACAAAACATTGTTTTTAACTTCTGTTTTGTCGCCAAATTGCACGTCTTTGATGAGAATAGAGCCAACTTCTAAACGCATACAATCCTCCTCCTTCTTTTTTTATATGATATTATGAGGGTTTAGAGCATACGCTTTATTGCGGCATTGGCCGCATACCTCATATTAATCAGTTACCCAACAAGTTCATCAAGCTTAGACTGCATAGTGTCCATATTGATTGAGTCTGCATCATAGATTTGAACCTTTTCACCATTTTTGTAAAATACCATTGTTGGAAGGCCCATAACCTTTTGAGCAATTGCAAGACGCTTATTTCCCGCCGTATCAAGCTTGCAAAACTTTGCTTTGCCTTCATTTCTTGCAGCAAACGCTTCAAATTCTGGCATAAGCTCCATGCAAGGGCCGCATTTTGGACTCCAAAAGTCAACCACTACCACTCCTTGAAATTCAAGCACTTCTGCATCAAAGTTTTCCTTTACTAATTCAACCATTTTTGATCCTCCTTATATTAAGTAAAATTTGTCATGCTTTAGAGACTAATTTTTTAACATCTTCTGCTGTGAAGTCGCCTTCAATTCTATCGATAACTTCGCCTTTGTTGAAAAGAAGAACCGAAGGAATTTCAGTAACTTTATAAGCGTCCGATGTTTTTTTGTTTCTGTAAGTATCAACCTTGCTAAGCGAAACCTTGCCGTCCATTTCTTCAACAACGGACTCCAAAACGCCAATTGCAGCAAGGCTTTTTTCAACTTGAGGCGCCCAAAACGCTAAAAGAACAGGCGTTTTTGCTTCAAGAACTTTTTCTCTGAAGTATTCTTTTTCAGCAAGATATTTTTCAGCAGCAACAGAAGCGATAGCACCGTCCGCGGCAGCTGTAACTACTTGTCTTAAATATTTAACAATTGCATCGCCAACTGCATAAACTCCTTCGACGTTTGTTTCCATCAGTTCATTTGCTACTATATAGCCTCTTTCGTCGAGTTCAACTTTGCCTTTTAAAAAGTCTGTTTTAGGAACGGTTCCGACAAAGAAAAATACTCCGTTTACTTCTTTGGTAGTAAGTTCCCCTGTTTTAATGTTTTTAATTACAACTTCTTCAACAAGTTCGTCGCCTACGATTTCTTCAAGAACAGAGTTCCAAACCCATTTAAGCTTAGGATTTTCAAACGCTTTTTCAGCACTTGCTTTGTTGCAATCTAAAATGCCTTCATCATGGATAACGATAATCGTTACTTCGTTTGCAAATCTTGTTAAAAACATAGCTTCTTCAATTGCTGCATCTCCATTACCAACGACAACAATGTCGAGATCTTCAAAAAAGTCTGCGTCACAAGTTGCACAGTATGAGACGCCTTTTCCGCGCAGTTTGCCTTCGCCTTTAATGTTAAGAGTACGAGGCTCTGCACCCGGGGACAGAACAACGCTATACGCTTTATAAACTTCACCTGATTTACATATAACCGTCTTAACATCGCCTTCAAGGTCAACATCGGTTACAAAGCCTTTTAAAATTTTAGTTCCGAAATGTTCAGCATGGGCAGCAAAGTCGTCCATGAGACCCGGCCCCGAAATCTCGCCGAACGAGCCGGGATAGTTTTCAAGTTCCGTAGTTGTAGCAGTTTGCCCGCCGACACGTCCTTTTTCGATAACAGCAGTTTTAAGCCTTGCGCGGCTGCCGTAAATCCCTGCCGAAAGCCCGCCCGGGCCGCCTCCAACAACTAAAATATCATAAATTTCAGACATATGTTCTTTCCTCCTAAAGTTGTAATTTTAAAATCTACTTATAGTAATTCGGCGGCAAAGATTCAATCGCCGATTTTAAAAGGTCAAGGTCAATAACCTGAAAATCTTCAAGAACAGCTTCGTTATACTGCATATTATTCCTAATGCCAAGCTTTTTAATCGTAGCGATCGCATCTTCAATAAGCTGTAACGAGCGAAAATCAACAACATGATGTTCATCAGAAACGACAAGGCTTTTATAAGGGCTGACATTAGGCTTAACGCTGCCCGATAACGGATGATTAATTAAAACTGCACCTTTATGTACCGTATCTCGGCAAGATATAAAAATCCCTTCGACCGATTTATTAAAAAAATCACAAAGATTGGGATATTCTAAAGCTGCCATCGGATTGTTCGTAATTATTTTAAAGTTAGCCATTTATAACCTACAAAATGAGACAGAGAATACAGCCTGCGCCATATTCTCTGTCTTCAAGATAAACAAAATTAAATTCAGAGTTTGTCAAAATGTGATCCTTTTACCTGAAAAATTCGCAACTAACTTGGCAGTTAGCGCTTGTCTCTTCGGTGGCGCGGGCTCTCTCTCACATTCGTCAACCAATTGCATAATGAAATTTTATGAAATATTTGGGCAAACAATATGCCTACCTTTCTTATTATGAAGGAACAATCTGTAAATGTCAATAGATTTTTGATTTATTTTGAGGGTTTATTTTTAAATTTTATGAAGCGCCTCAATAGCAAAATCAATTTCTTCAAAAGTATTAAACCAAGAAAAACTAAATCTTGTCAGTCCTGTTTTGTCAGTTTTAAGAGCTTTATGTAGAAGCGGCGCACAATGTTTGCCTGGTCTAGTTGCGATGCCCCACTCATTTGCTAAAATTTCTGTTAACTCAGAAGAACCATATCCGTCAAGTAGAAGCGACACAACAGGTCCCCTGCCTTTTTGCGAAAAATCACCACACAGCTTTATATTTTTGCTGCTCGAAACACCATCAATGAACCGTGCCGCCAAACTTAATTCTTTCGCGATGATTTTTTCGATTCCGATTTGGTTAATAAAATTAATTCCTGCTAGAAGTCCGGCTATGCTGTGGCAGTTTTGTATTCCCGCTTCAAGGCGATCAGGCATAGTCTCCGGATGTTCTTTATCAGATGAGTGGTGCCCCGCCCCACCGACTTTAAGCGGATTAATTAAAAGACCCTCTTTAACAATCAAACCACCTGTGCCTTGTGGCCCAAACAGCGATTTATGTCCCGTAAAACAAATTATATCCGCGATACTTGCGTCAATCTTCGATCTTCCCGCTGATTGCGCACAGTCTAAAATAAGATATAGCCCATTATCAGCACAAAACTTTGATAAAAACCGGATATCAGTGGCATTGCCTGTAACATTTGAAACGTGATTTGCGACAACCGCCTTTGTGTTCGACTTTAACAGCTTTTTCATATCATCAAAAATTAAAACGCCTTTATCATCGCAATTAATAAAACTTAACTCACAGCCAATTCGGTAAAGCGGGCGTAAAACTGAATTATGCTCTGTTACAGTAGTGATGACATGGTCATCCGTTGTCAAAAGCCCGTTTATTGCCGTGTTAAGAGATTCTGTCGCACCCGACGAAAAAGCAATCTGCAATGGATTCTCTGCATTAAAAATCTTCGCAACCTCTTCACGCGCTAAAAACATAAGCTTTGATGCGCTTATTGATAAAGAATAGGCTCCCCGGTTCGGCGCGCCCATCGTATTTATAGCATTAGAAACAGCCTCAGCCACTTGAGGAGGCTTTGGAAAGCTTGTTGCCGAGTTGTCGAAATATATCATTGTGTTTCACCCTGAGTTATTGTACAATAGAAATGACAAATGCGCAACAGAGATAGGTGAAATGTCTGTTGAAAAATAAAAATCAAGTAAGTCTTAAAAAAAAATTGCTACTAATGGTGTATGTATTGCTTGCTACGCTGATTATTAGTCTTTGTTTAAGCGCTTTTGCGCTTTGGATTATTCGCTCCGGAAGCGAAACTATTAGGATGGACAATTTGCAAATAACTGATGATGGGATGTTTGAATATAAAACCGAATGGATTTACCGAAGCAACCCGATTTGGTCAAGCATAGAGATTTGGTTGTTGGTAAAGGATTTAAGTTCTGATGAAGAGCATAGAATAAGACTTAATGAGGTTTTGGATAAAACTGACCTGCAACTGCCTATAATCCCCTATGGCGCAGCAGGCGGAGCGACTCTTTGGATCGATTTACAGCTTGCTGAAGATGAGCCTTTGGTCTACATAGCTACATTGTGGCCACGCTTTCGTGACATAGAACGAAGATTTTTGCTTGATATGAACTCACAAACTGTAAAAGAACTGGACTTTTGAAAGGAAACCTACGAATGACAACAACAAACTTAAAAAAATTAACAGGCTGCGGCGGCTGCACTGCAAAGCTCCCTCCGGGGAAGCTTAAAGAAGTGCTTGAATCAATCCCTCAGTTTTATGACCCAAATCTGCTTGTCGGTTTTGACTCGTCTGATGACGGTGCGGTCTATAAGCTTACGGATGACATTGCTATTATTAAAACGCTTGATTTTTTTCCGCCGATGACTGACGACCCTTATACGTTCGGCAAAATTGCTGCGGCGAACTCTTTAAGCGATATTTATGCGATGGGTGGCGAAGTTAAAATCGCACTGAACATCGTTTGCTTCCCTGAAAAAGACGACATGGCTGTTTTGGGCGAAATACTGCGCGGTGGGGCGGAAAAAGTGTTAGAGTCAGGCGGTGTATTATGCGGCGGACACAGCATCAGCGACGAAAAAATCAAATATGGCCTGTCAGTTACGGGTGTAGTCCACCCTGACAAAGTGTACAAAAACAACAGCTGTAAAATTGGCGATGACATAATTTTGACAAAACCGCTTGGAATTGGGATCATAACGAGTGCATACTCTGTCTTTAAAGAGCGTAACGAAGCGTACGAGGCGGCGGTTCACTCGATGGAAACGCTTAATAAATATGCCGCTGAAGTCGCTAAAAACTTTGATGTATCTGCCTGCACAGATGTTACAGGGTTTGGATTTTTGGGGCATCTGAACGAAATGTCGAATACTGATTTCACAATATCTGTTGACGCGCAATCTGTGTCTTACATACCAAAGGCATATGACTACGCTAAAGAATTTATTATAACAGCCGGGGGGCAAAAAAATCGCAAGTTTTTGACCGGAAAGGTTGGTATTCAAATTAACGACAGTGCGCTCGAAGAAATAATGTTTGACTCGCAAACATCAGGTGGCCTGCTTATCTCTCTTCCGAATGACCAAAGCAACGAGCTGCTCAAACGTTTAAAAAGTGCAGGTGTTAATGCTTCAATAGTTGCAAAGGTTGTTCCGCGTGAAAAAACAAATATTATTGTAAAATAGGGGAGTGTCAAATGGAACTTAATTGCGTAGGTGAAATGTGTCCAATGCCTGTTATTAAAACAAAAAAGGCATTGCAAGAAATGGGCGAAAATGGAATAATCACCGTTTTAGTTGATAATATTGAAGCGGTTGAAAATATAGAAAAAATGTTGAAAGAAAAATCGGATTGCTTGTATGTCACAGGCGAATCCGGCGATAATTTCAGCGTTAAAATAACAAAAGGAAATGGCGCTTCTGTCTCAACCGCAAAAAAAGAAGGCGGCGCGGTTGTTGTTTTATCTTCAAATAAAATGGGTAAAGGCGATGATGAGCTCGGCGAAACTTTGCTTAAAATGTTTATTTATTCATTGACTGAATCAGATACTTCTCCAAAGTCGGTTATTTGCTATAATTCAGGGGTAAAAGTCACAACAACGGGAGGGGCATCTCTTGAATCGCTGCGAAATCTGTCTGAGATGGGAGTTGATATTTTAAGCTGCGGTGCGTGCCTTAAACACTATGATTTATCAGAATCTTTAGAAGTTGGGCGGGTTTCGAATATGTATGAAATATCTGAAATTTTGCTTAACGCATCAAACGTTATAACGATTTAGAGGCGCATATGGAGTATTATGTCATAACCTTTAATTCAATGCACGATGCGATAAAGGCCGAAAAGTTAACCGCAAATTTGGGCGGGGCAATTATCCCCGCCCCTTCGGAAATATCAGCCGACTGCGGCTTTGCGCTTCGGATTAATTCTCTTGAGCTTATTAAAAATATTTCGTTTGAATCTGCCTCAGTTTATAAAGTTACCGGGCGTGGTAGCGGGAAGGTTGTGGAGAAAGTTTTTTAACCCCAACTGCCAAACCCAACCATCTCATCAAAATCTTTTCTCACCTTTGGCCTTGCTTCGCTGTCTGAATAACCGAGCGCAATAACAAGAGCTACGTCAATGTCATCCGGGATTTTAAGTAAATCCTTGAGCTTCGGCTCATCAAACGCGCCTATTATACAAGTTGCAAGCCCCATATCCTCAGCGGCAAAAATGATATGAGCCGCCGCGAAACCAATATCCATTTGGGCAAACTTTTGACTTTCCATTTTGCCATCAAGTGCCGACATGAGTACTGCCTTTGTTTCACAGACGACAATAAAAGACGAAACATCATCTGTGAATTTGTTAAAGCCCAAGTACTGAACAATCTTCGGGATTTCCGCCGCTTTTTCATCGTTTACTGCTATAAACTTCCACGGTTGGCTGTTGCATGCTGATGGGGCAAGCATAGCAATTTTTAATATTTCGGCAATTTGTTCATCCTGCACCTTTTTGTCAGAATACTTGCGGCAGCTTGCGCGCTTGTTTGCTAGTTCTTTAAATGTCATTTTAGTCATCTCCTTTAGATTTCGCTTAAAATCATGTTATACCAATATTAAATCTATGTCAACAGTTCTTTTAATCTCTAATTTTGCATATGTTTTAGAAATGCACACTAGGAGAGTTTATTATGGATAAAAACAGAAGCAACTACAGGCGCAGGCCGTCTTCAAATTTCAGAAGAAGCATGATAGGACAAGACAAGGCATCCGGCAAAGAGAGGTTTATTTCGCAATGTATAATTTGCGGGATTTTGCTGGCATTTATGCTTTTTGTGAGCAGCATAAACATACCTATTGCCCTTCAGCTTCGCGGCGAAATTAAGGAAGTGCTTGCCTCTGGCTTGGCGGCTGATAATTTTTCTGAGCTGTCTGACGGCGTCTTAAATTCATTTGAATCATTCAGAAACCGGTTTTTGGAGGGAAATAACAATGACACTAATATGCCTTGGCGTGATTCTGATGAAGTTCCCCCTGCGGCTGACATTTACAATGCTCCCGGATCTGAACCTTCAAGTATCGGTGAAAATGCCTCAAACACAGAAAACGAAGAACAAGCAGACAGCGATTTCGAAATCTTTCATATTGAATACAGCACCGGCGTTAGAATCGACGAAGATATTTTAAACGAAATTGAATCAAATAATGCAAACAGTACAAATAGCGAACGATTTTTAATTCATTGATTGTGAAATGGTTAAGCTTTGTTCGCGTTAAAAAATCATTTTGGGTGTTATGTTTCGCCATGTTTTTAATGGGGCTAAAGGCTGAATTTATAACTCTGCTTTCACTTATTTTACTGCATGAACTTTCTCATGTTTTTGCCGCTAAGCTTTTAAAAGCAGAAGTGCTTCGTATAACGATCTTACCCGTCGGAATTACGGCTGAAATTAAAAACTTTGACTTTTTACCGACGATAAATAAAGTATTAATACTGATTGCGGGACCGCTTTTTAACTTAATTTTAGCATGTTTGTCTTTGATTCTCTTTAGCGAGGGCACAAGCTTTTTTATAACCGCTAATTTTGCTATTTTTGCATTTAACATGCTGCCGATTATCCCGCTTGACGGCGGGAATATTGTTTTGGCAGCTTTTAATAATAGGTTTGGCATTTTACCAATTGCTAACTCTTTAGCGATGCTCGGGAAATTTTTTTCTGTTTTTATAATGCTCTTTGGCTTGGTTCAGGTAATTTTGTATCCATTTAATATAAGCCTTTTAATTATTGGACTTTATCTTTATCAGATAAGCAAAAACAAGCAAATTTCCTACCAAAATGCCTTTTTTAAAATTCTTGAATTTTCAAAATTAAAAAATGCGGTAATCTTTATGCCTGTTAAAGCTGTGATTGCATATGAAAATTTCTCACCATTTGAAGCAGTTAAACTGTTTGGGTTTAACTGCTATACTATCATATATTTCATTGATCAAAATGGTGTTTTGCAAAATATCACAGAGTATGAAATTATTAAGCTTTTAACTAAAGATCAATCTTCCCAGTTTGGAAGGCCGCCCATGTCATAAATGTTTGTATAACCTAAATTATACAGCCCTAAAGACGCAACTCGGCTTCTGTTTCCCCTCGCACAGTACACAATCACAATCGTATCTTTACTGGGGATAACTTCAGCAGCAGTTTCTTCATTAATTGCGTCAACCGGGAGAAGAATGCTGTTATTTACATGCCTGAAGGCGTGTTCTTCCGGCGTGCGCACATCTAAAACTATAATAGAAGGGTTAGCGTCAATCATTTCCCTGGCTGTTTCATGATTTATAGTCGTAAACCTTTCACTCACTTCATTTCCCCCTTCATTGGTACTTTCAATGCTTGTTTCATTTTCTTCTTCATTGATATTCGCAAGTTCTGTGCTAGCTTCATTTGCCTGTTCTGTTTGACATCCGGTAAATAACGCAACAACTATAAACAGCCCGACAATAAGTATAAATAATTTTTTGTACATATTAAAACACCTCTATTTCCAATATTCAGCAAAATCTGTTGAAAGATTTACAAATTATTGCTGACAGAATTTTCAGTCTGTGTTATAATAACATACAATGTAATCAAACATCAATAGGTCTTAATAAAATATTAAAAAATTTCGGAGGTCGAATGTTAATGAATAAAAATGACATTAAAATTACTTTAACAAGCAAACCAAAGGAAAAACCGGCGCCTGAAACGCTCTTGTTTGGCAGAGTGTTTACAGATCACATGTTTACTATGGACTATTCGCCTGAAAAAGGCTGGCATGATCCGCAAATAATCCCCTATGGGCCATTTGAAATGGATCCTGCGACTATGGTTTTACACTATTCTCAAAGTGTATTTGAAGGGCTTAAAGCGTACAAAACTCCAAACGGTGAAGTAGTTTTATTTAGGCCGGACATGAACTTTAAAAGGCTTAACATGTCTGATGAAAGACTTTGCATCCCCGAAATTGACGTTGACTTTGCGATTACGGCGCTTAAAGAACTTGTTAAAGTCGATAAAGACTGGATTCCAACTGCACCCGGAACATCTTTATACATACGGCCTTTCACAATGGGCATGGACAAGTCACTCGGAGTAAACCCCTCGACTCATTGTAAATTTGCAATAATACTTTCGCCTGTCGGCCCGTATTATAAAGAAGGCATTAATCCGGTTAAAATCTACGTTGAAGATGAATACGTCCGCGCGGTTAAAGGCGGCTTAGGATTTACTAAGGCGACTGCGAACTATGCTGCGAGTCTTAAAGGTCAGCAAAAAGCAATGAAACTTGGCTATGCGCAAGTTCTTTGGCTTGATGGCGTTGAAAGAAAATATGTCGAAGAAGTTGGGGCAATGAACGTATTTTTCAAAATTGATGGCGAGCTTATCACCCCATCTCTTGAAGGAAGCATACTTGCGGGCGTAACAAGGGATTCAGTTATCCAAATCGCACGCGCGCTTGGAGTAAAAGTCACTGAACGTAAACTTAGCATCCAAGAAATTTTTGAAGCAGCCGATAACGGCAAGCTTGAAGAAGCATTCGGCTCAGGAACGGCAGCTGTCATAACCCCAATTGGGCTTTTAACTTGGGCAGACCGTTCTGTTGAGATTGCTGATAATAAAAACGGAGAGCTTACTATGAAAATTTATAAAGAGCTTACAGGCATCCAAAGCGGTGTCGTCCAAGATAAGTTCGGGTGGGTAATACCTGTTGAGTAATATTTAGGGCTTGTAATTTTTTAGTGAGAACGCATCCTAGCTTTACAATATATAAAAATCACAAAGGATAACCAAAACAATGAATAAAGTTTTAATTGTCGATGACAGCGTATTAAACACAAAGATCCTTGAAAGCATATTAAAAGACACCTATACGGTCAACATTGCTTACAACGGAATCGATGGAATAAGCAAAGCGCTTCTCGATCCTCCAAGCTTGATTCTACTTGACATAATAATGCCTAAAATGGATGGGTTTGAAGCAATTACAAAACTAAAAGAGCTGCCTGAAACAAAAAACATACCCGTAATTTTTATTACAGGTCTTGAAGGCAGCGAGCATGAGGAAAAAAGCTTTTCCCTCGGAGCAGCTGATTATATTACGCGGCCTTTTAGCCCGGGCATTGTTAAAGCAAGAGTTGGTGCACATGTTAAGCTTTTTGAATATACAAAAGCCATCGAAAATTTAGCAATGTACGATGGTCTGACGGATACTTACAATAGGCGAGCATATGATCAGTTTATCGAAGCTGAATGGAAAAGGGCTATACGCGATAACACATACATTTCAATTGCTATGCTTGATATTGATTATTTTAAGCAATACAATGACAATTATGGTCATTTGCAAGGCGATGAAGTGCTTAGAACTGTGTCGATGGCAATAAAATCCTCATTAATTAGAAGTTCTGATTATTTTGCAAGATATGGCGGCGAAGAATTTGTTTTTGTTATGCCATCAACCGATGCGGCCGGCGCACAAGTTGTGATAGAAAGAGTAATTACAGCTATTAATAATTTAGCAATTCCTCATTTATATTCTGAGGTGGCAAGCCATGTGACAGTTAGTATCGGAGGGGCTACAATCAGGCCAAATCAGTATGATAATATTTTCGATTTTGTTGTGCTTGCGGATAAAATGCTTTATCATTCAAAGCATAGCGGCAGGAACAAATCCAGTTGGGTCAATCCCTCCTTTTCGGGGGGGGGGGGGGGGGACTTTTCACCCCCCTGAATTTTTTTGTTTTGTTGTTTTTTTTTTTT
>Ga0131853_10003333_pt1 | contig 28803 bp, 29 predicted proteins | sample TergutLab28metaG_FD_92764 | JGI IMG/M metagenome (GOLD analysis project Ga0131853, IMG submission 92764) | Labiotermes labralis P1 segment gut microbial communities from Petit-Saut dam, French Guiana - Lab288 P1 (version 2) (version 2) | ecosystem: Host-associated > Arthropoda: Insects >... | reverse complement strand
GGACGTGGCATTAGCAAAATTATACTGAGGTTCCAAATCTTCGATTTGGCTAAACCGAAGGATACCTTTAGTGTGAAATTTTGATGCCACAGCCAAGCTTTTGAAAACCACAAAAGCTTCATGAAAGTTGTTAGCCAAATCAAAGATTTGGACAACTCTCGAAAAATCTTACGCCCCTGCACTTTGGACGCAAAATGTGCGTCAAAACGGCGTAATGTAATTGCTACGCGCAAGCGCGAGCCGCCGTTACCGGCTATAGATTGCGATAAAACACGCAATCTAAGTCTCAAATTCTGGATTGTTAAGGACTGGTCCTTGTCGCGTTGCGCGCGCCCGCGCAAAAGCCTGCCGCCGTAGCGGCAAAAAAGGTTTTAGGGGGTTCCCCTATATAAAGGAGATAAAAACCATGACCCCAATGATGCAGCAATACACGGAAGTCAAAGAACAAAACAAAGACAGCATACTGCTCTACCGTCTCGGCGACTTCTACGAGATGTTTTTCGATGATGCGCTCGTTGCCTCAAAGGTGCTTGACATCGCCCTAACGGCACGAACTTGCGGCAACGACGAAAACGGCGAGCCGAAAAAAGCGCCCATGTGCGGATTTCCGTTCCACAGCGCGGACGGCTACATCAACAAGCTTATCGACGCAGGGCACAGCGTCGCAATCTGCGAACAAATGGAACCCGCCGCCGACGTGAAGGGCATCGTAAAACGTGACGTCGTACGCGTAATCACCCGCGGAACCACAATGGACAACCTCGCCCTTGACGATAAGCTGAACAACTATCTTTGCAGCATACATATCTCCAAAGACGGCGCGGGCGCGGCATATGTTGACATTACCACCGGCGAGCTGTTCGCCCACTTTCATGAGGGCGACGATTTGGATATAAAAATCCTCAATACGATGGTGAAATACAGTCCTGTCGAAATAATCGCCTCGCAACGCGCGTACGACAACGAACTTCTTATGCGCGAGGCGGCAACCCGCTTCTCGGCAAGTATCCGCAATTTCTACAACTGGGCATACAAAGAGGAAGACGCCGAAGCGGCGATAAATAAGCAGTTCGACCAAACGTCAACCGAGCTTGGGCTTGCAACCCCAACAACCTGCGCGCTCGGCGCACTTTTGGAATACCTAAAGCACACGCAAAAGTCCGAACTGGCAAATCTGCGCAAAGTCGAAGTCAAATCCGAGAAAGACAGCGTAGAACTGGACGTCTACACCGTTCGAAACCTTGAAATATTCGAAACCTACCGCGACCGAAAAGGGCAAGGAAGCCTGATTTCGGTTCTCGATCGAACCAAAACCCCGATGGGTGGACGTTTACTCCGCAAATGGATACTAAATCCGCTTAACAATCCGGCAAACATCTCAAACCGCCAAAACGCCGTCGAAGAACTGCTAAAAAACAAAATGATTCGTACCGAGCTTTCTGACAAGCTGTCCAAAGTGAAAGACATCAAACGTGCGCTTGGAAAAATAATGTACCAAAACGCAATGTGCCGCGATTTAATATCGCTGCTCGGCTCGTTCTCGCAAATCCCGCAAATGATGTTTGAACTTCAAAAGTGCGAAAGCAATACCCTGCAACGAATGTTCAAATCCATCGACCCCCTCGCCGACCTAACCGAACTAATCGAAAAAGCGATAAACCCGCAACCACCCAACACGATTCGTGAGGGAAACATCATCAACGACGGCTACAACGCCGAACTTGACGAAAAACGCCGCGTAAAACGCGAGGGCGTGCAGTGGATTAACAATATCGCCAAAGAAGAGCAGGAAAAAACAGGACTGAAAAACCTCAAAGTCGGCTATAATCGCGTTTTCGGCTATTATCTCGAAGTCAGCCGCGCCGCGGCAGACAGCGTCCCCGACTACTTTATCCGCAAGCAAACGCTGGCGAACTGCGAACGCTATATCATTCCGCGAATCAAAGAGATTGAGGAAATGATTCTCGAGGCGGACACAACAATGGTTGAAAAGGAATACGAGCTGTTTTGCGAAGTGCGCGACCAAATCGCGAAAAACTTCGCGAGAATCGAGCAAACCGCCGAAGTTATTGCGAACTTAGACGTTTTATGCTCGCTTGCAACGGTGGCAGAGCGGCAAGGTTACATCCGACCCACCGTAAATCTGTCCGACAAAATTGAAATCAAAAACGGCAGACACCCTGTGGTGGAAGCGGTTCTAAAGGACGGCGCATTTATCCCGAACGATACAAACATGGACTGCGCCCGCAACCAAATCGCGATCATCACCGGCCCGAACATGGCAGGGAAATCCACATACATGCGACAGGTCGCGCTTATCGTCCTACTTGCGCAAATGGGAAGTTTCGTCCCCGCCGACAGCGCGGAAATCGGAATTGTTGACAAAATTTTCACCCGAATCGGCGCTTCCGACAACCTCGCCGCCGGCGACAGTACATTTATGGTTGAGATGAAAGAAGTCGCCTACATCTTAGCGTCCGCAACTCCCAAAAGCCTGATAATCCTCGACGAAATCGGGCGCGGAACAAGCACATACGACGGACTTGGCATCGCCTGGGCAGTCATCGAACACATCGCCGACCGCGCTAAAATCGGCGCGAAAACCCTGTTCGCAACCCACTATCACGAGCTTACCGAACTGGAAGAACGTATGGAGAATGTGAAAAATTACTGTATCGCGGTGTCGAAAAAGGGTGACGATATAACGTTTTTACGCAAAATCATCCCCGGCGGCGCAGACGATAGCTTCGGCGTCGCGGTCGCCCAACTTGCGGGCGTCGAAAAAACCGTAATCAAACGCGCGAAAGAGATTGTAAAAGCGTTGGAAAGCACCGACATCTCCCGCCCCGACAGCGTTAAGATAAAGTCCAACGTTAAAGCCGAAAAAGAACCGGACACCGAGCAATTCGGCTTCGTAAACGATAAAAGTTTCGAAGTTATCCAAAAAATTAAGGAACTTGACCTAGACGATTTAACCCCGAAAGACGCGCTGTTAAAGCTGTTCGAGCTATCCGGCATGGCGAAGAATATGTGATTTTTCGCCAATCAGGCGAGGGAATTTGTTGCAGGTTGCTTTCGAGCGAGCGTGGCGGTATATCTCGCTAATCTTTCCCGACTCCCGTTGGTCGCTGGATAATTCGACTACAGCTTGTAAAACACACAAGCTAAGTCTCATTTACCGCGAATGCGGCTCGCTTCTTAACAATCCCCCGCCCTTGCGGGCACCCCCTTTGCCTAAGGGGGCTTAGGCTCCTTTGGCAAAGGAGCTGTCACGAAGTGACTGAGGATTGTTTTAAGCAAACACCCGTCACGTAGACCACCCCGCCCTGTCAAGCACCCCTCCCCAGAGGAGAACGAACCCCGCCGCCGCAGCGGCAAAAAAGGAGGCACGCAAAATGTACGAACGAATGTTAAACAAACAAGAAACGCCGACGTTTGATGACCTAATTCGTCATAGCGGCGATAGCGGCAAGCTTTGGACGGCGCTGGACGAACATTTGAAATCCGACTGCGGGTTGGAAACGCAAATCCGATTCCCATACGGAAAAGAATACGGTTGGGCGGTAAAATACAGCAAAAAATCCAAACACATCTGTGACATCTTCGCCGAAAACGGCGCGTTTACTGCGCTTTTCCAAGTTTCCAACGCCGCGGTCGAACTGATTTGCGACGAACTGGGCGAATACGCCAAAAACATTTGGGATAATAAATATCCCTGCAACACCGGCGGCTGGATTGAGTTCCGCGTCCTAAACGACGAGCATTTGCAAGACCTAAAAAAGATAATACACGCCAAAATCGGACTTAAATAGGAGGCCCCCATGACTGATATCAAAATATTGCCGACCTCTCTCGCCAACAAAATCGCGGCGGGCGAGGTGGTCGAACGCCCCGTGTCGGTAGTCAAAGAGCTTGTCGAAAACGCGCTCGACGCCGGCGCGGCAAAGATTATCGTCGAGATAAAAAAAGGCGGAATCGAGCAAATCAGCGTGTCGGACAACGGCTCCGGAATCCCGCGCGCCAACGCATTGACGGCGTTTTTGCGCCACGCGACAAGCAAGTTAGCCGACGAAGATGACTTATATAAAATCGCAACCATGGGCTTCCGCGGCGAAGCGCTGTCCAGCATTTGCGCGGTGTCAGAGGTAACGTTAATCACCCGCACCAACGCCGAGGAAATCGGAACGCAACTCAGCCTAAAACCCGGCAACACCGAAGAAATCGACGACATCGGCTGCAACATCGGCACAACTTTGGTGGTAAGCAACTTGTTCAACAACGTTCCCGCGCGCATGAAATTCTTAAAGCGCAACGCAACCGAAACCGCATACATTACCGACACTCTAGGGAAAATCGCCCTTTCCGCGCCGCAAATTTCGTTCAAATATATTGTTGATGGTGAAACGATTTTCGTGACCAACGGCGATGGAGATTTGCGCAACGCGATTTTCGAAATTTACGGAAAAGACTGCGCAAAATCGCTGATGGATATGGATTACACGGCGCAAGGAATCAAAATTCACGGCGTACTTGGAACCGCCGAAATTTCCCGCGGGAACCGCGCCCGTCAAACGATTTTCGTCAATGGCAGGTACGTGCGAAACTATGTCCTTTCCAAAGTAGTGGAGGACGCTTACAAAACCATGCTTCAAACCGGGAAGTTCCCGTTTTTCGTGATAAATATCGAGGTTCCGTACGAATTGGTTGATGTCAATGTTCACCCGGCGAAAACCGAGGTTAAGTTTGCTGACGAAAAGTATGTCTGCCGCGAACTTTACCACGCCGCAAGACGCACGCTTGGCGGAGAAAACACGATAAGGGCGGTCGTTGACCGCCCTCAAAAAGCGGAAAATGTCTCACAAATCGTGAATCCAATCCCGCAAAAACCAAAAACCCCTGACTGGGCCCCGGTTCACGATATATTGAAATCCAACAAAGTCAGCGACAGTGCCGCCGCAAAAACCGACGATTACGACACGAAGTACGATAAATTTACTGCCGGCTCGCGAACGGAGGAAAACCATGTAGGGGACGGCGTCCTCGACGTCCTGCAAAACACAATCTCCGTCCCGCAAGAACCGGAAAACCTTGTAGTTAACGAAGCCCTCGACGTCCCGCAAAATATTGACACCCCGCAAACCGTTGCACCGCGCCGCATTGTCGGGCAGGCGTTCGAAACTTACCTTATAATTGAGCAGGAAAATCAACTATACCTCGTCGATCAACACGCGGCGCACGAGCGGATAAATTATGAAAAAATCATGTCGCAACTTCGGTCGAAAGAAAATATTGAGGGGCAAATTTTGCTAACCCCCGAAATTATTAGCTTTACCGCCACCGAAAAGGCGGAAATTTTGGAAAATATCGAGGTGTTCGCCTCGCTTGGATTCGTATTGGAAGATTTCGGCGCGAGTGATATAATTGTGCGCGAAACGCCCGTGCCGCAGTCGGTTGACGCAATCAAAGAGAACGTTTTAGACGCGCTGAAACTCCTCGTGCGGCATCGAAACCTTGATTTAACCGATATTCGCGAGAAAATCCTACACAGCGTGGCGTGCAAGTCCTCCGTCCGCGCGGGGCGGAAGCTAAGCGACCAAGAGGCGGCGGAACTGCTGACACAGCTTGATAATTTGGGCGGAATCAACACCTGCCCCCACGGACGCCCGATAAAAGTAGAGATTACGCGCCGCGAACTCGAAAAAATGTTCGGCAGAGCATAATTTATCAAACGAAAGGGGCGCAGAACGTGGAAAAAGTCAATAGTGAACAAAATAAAAACTTGCGAATTATCATAGAGGAACTAAAAGCAAGAGAAAGCATAGAGGTAAGCACAATAGCAGAACATTAATGCAACAAGCTCTGCTATCTCATGCTTACCATTGCTGATTAGCCTATGCAGGTGTCGCCATAACGTCCTTTAATATGTGCGTGAAAGTACTCGCCGTGAGAACTTGCATTCATTAGGTTGCTGTAAATGTGCTGAGGGACATTGTAATAAGCATATAAGCCACCCGAATGAAATCGAATATGCAAAGTTGAACTTTCATACCCGATTGCATAAATATTAGAGGAACTAACATATTTCATATTTATAAGCATTGACCTCCTTTCTGTATTTTTTCAAGGGTATTATAACACAATATGCAGGGGTTGCCAATAGGTTTATCGATGAAATTATACCATATCATGTGTTAGCATCAATAATTTTAATATTAGGATGAGATTTTATGCAAAATACCGAACAACCAACCAAACTAGTCGCCGTCGTTGGGGCGACGGCATCGGGGAAGACGGCTTTGTCTATCGAGCTTGCGAAGCGGCTTGACGGCGAGATTATCTCCTGCGATTCTATGCAAATCTATCGTCATATGGATATCGGAACGGCGAAACCGACGATGGAGGAGCGGCAAGGAATTCCGCACCACATGATTGATATTTTGGAACCTTGCGAAAGTTTCAGCGTAAGCGATTTCGCCGAACGCGCAAGAGAGTGCATAGTTGACATCACAAATCGCGGGAAACTCCCTATTTTAGTGGGCGGAACGGGACTTTATATCGACAGCGTAATCAACGGCGTCGATTTCGCGCCCGGCGAAGTTGACATAAAATATCGAGAAAGTTTACATAAAAAAGCGACTGAAAATTATGGCAACTTGCATTTACATAATATGTTGGCGGAGCTTGATCCGGCGAGTGCGGAGAAGATTCATCCGAACAACGTGCGGCGCGTTGTCCGCGCGCTGGAAATATTGCATTCCACAGGGAAAACGAAGTCGGAACAGGATAAATTGGCGAAACCGGAAGAATCACCTTACAAATCCATGATTTTCGGTATAGATATTCCCCGCGACGAACTTTACGAGCGGATCAACAAACGGGTAGACATAATGGTTGAAGCGGGTTTGATAAACGAGGTTAAGGGATTGCTTGACATGGGCGTAAGCCTTGACACCACAGCGATGCAGGCGATAGGGTATAAAGAGCTTGCAGCGCATATAAACGGCGAATGCACATTAGAATTTGCCGTCGAAAAGATAAAACAGGAGTCGCGAAGGTATGCAAAACGGCAGATTACTTGGTTTTCGAAAAATTCGAAAATCAATTGGATTATGTTACAGGAATGTTACAACAATGTTAATTTTGTTGTGGAATTTATAAAAAACATTTTACATAATTAGGATATTGTGATAAAATGGCACTCAAAACAGAGAAAAGTAGATATAGAAAGATAAAATGAGGGGGCGCTATTATGGCAGCAGTAAATGTTCAGGACGTTTTTTTAAACGTTGCAAGACGGGAACACGCTTTGGTTACTGTGTTCTTGACAAACGGGTTTCAGATTAAGGGGATTGTGCGCGGATTTGATCAATATGTGGTGTTGCTTGACGTTATGGGTAAGCAGAACATGATATACAAACACGCGATTTCCACAATTATTCCGCAGGATAACATCGAGCTCAGCAATGAAAACTAAGAAAAAAGGGAACTTTAAGAAAATCGCCATCAAGGCGTTACTTATATTTGCAGGAATTTACCTTGTAATCAATGTTATAAACGCGGCAATGGATAACACCGTAACCATAACCATTGCGGAAAGCGGGTTTCTTGAGGACGCAATCGGGCTGGACGGATATATATTCCGCACGCAGGAGTTTATATATTCCTCAGTTGGCGGGGTTTTGGAAGCGCGGCGTCTTGACGGCGAGCGGGTAAGCCGCGGTGAACATGTTGCCACCGTTTACATGGGAGTGATTCCGAGCGAGGTGCTTGAGCAGCTTCGCCAAATTAACGAAAGAATCGCGCAAAGTATTGATAATACTACTCGTCCCGACCTGTTCGCGCAGGATCCGATAGCGATACAACGGCAAATTGCCGAAGGGACAAGCGCAATCATTGAAGCGGCATATTTAAGGGATGGCGAGCGACTTGCGCGCGCGCGGCGGAACTTGGACGATTTGATTGAAAAGCGAAATTTCGCCATGGGAATTGCGCCCGAACAAGAAGAAACAGTCGCGCAGTTAGAGCGTCAAAGACAGGAAATCGAGACGAGGTATGGAATTTCGAGATCGGATTTGCGTGCGCCGCGGGCGGGAGCTTTTGTTTCGAGCGTTGACGGACTTGAGGAATATTTGACTATTGACAGGATTTCGAGCTTACTTCCGGCGGATGTTGACGAACTTTCGCAAAAGCCGCTTGTACATAATACCGAGGTTATTCCCGGTCGTCCGGCGGCGAAAATTGTTGATAATTACAGGTGGTATTTCGTTGCGATCATAGATACCAGACGTATACATCCGCTTCGGGTTGGAAGCAACGTTACGCTTCGATTTTTTGACGCGACTGATGTTTTGGTTGAAGGAACCGTTACTTATATTTCCCAGGATGTTGACGGCCGCAGTGTTATCGCGGTTAGCGCGCGGGGATATGTGGATTCAGTTTACGGATTAAGCCGCGTAAGTGTTGATTTGATTCGGCGGACTTACCGCGGACTTCGCGTTGAAACCGCCGCGATTCGTGTTTTGGAAGATGGAAGAACCGGCGTTTTCATTTTGAGAAACAACAGGGCGTGGTTTCGCGAGGTGAATGTTCTTCACAACGCCGGCGATTGGAGCATCATTGAGGAGACCAGACGTGACACCATTGCGGGGGATATATATTTGCGTGAAGAAGATGTGCGGGTGTTTGACGAAATTATCATATCGAGCAGAGAATTTGAGAACGGGGATTTGGTTAGATGAGACGTATATGTTGACTTAACATGAGTAGATTTGCGCGGGAATTTTTAGGCGTTTTGAAATTTGAGAACCCCGCAAATACTTTATGTATTTAAGGTGGTGAACAAATTGCAAAACGACAAAAATTCGCCGCAAATATGCCGTGATAAGTCAACATATACGTCTATATCTCAAAACTTAAAGAGTTTGCGAAGCAGGATAGCCGTTGCGGCGGAAAAGTCGGGCAGAACGCTTGACGATATTACGCTTGTGGCGGTTACGAAAACCGTGACCGTTGAAAAAATCAACGAGGCGATAAAGCTTGGAATTACCGATATAGGCGAGAATCGTGTGCAGGAATTTCTGTCAAAGGAGGCGGAATTGTTGCCTGCGAATCGCCATTTGATAGGGCATTTGCAAAGGAACAAGGTTCGGCAGATTGTCGGGAAAGTTTGTTTGATTCATTCGGTGGATAGTGTGCCGCTGCTTCGTGAAATTGATTCGCAGGCGGCGAAAATTGGGATAAAGCAGGATATATTGATGCAGATCAACGTTTCGGGCGAGGAAAGTAAGTTCGGAATGCCGTTTGAGCTGTGCGGTGCGTTTATTGCTGAGACGGAAACGCTTGAGAATGTTCATTTGCGCGGTATGATGACGATTCCGCCGTTGACGAGTGATTCCGAACTTTTGAAGGATATATTTTTGCGAACGAGGGAGATTTTTGAGGGTACAGGCAAGCCGTTTGACGTGTTGTCTATGGGAATGAGCGGCGATTTTGAGCTTGCGATTGAGTGTGGTTCGAATATGGTTCGAATCGGTTCGGGAATTTTTGGCGCACGGTCATAAATTTAGATAATTATAAAAATAAATATATATAATTAGGGCGGGAAGCCCTTGTAACAAAGGGGTCACTAAGGAGGATGTGTTATGATGAACGGATTTTTAAAATTAATCGGTTTTGACGTTGAGCAACCTGAGGATGGTTATGAGGAAATAGACGTCGCTGAAAGCAAGGAAAGCTCGAGACTAAGCAATTGGAGAAAGAGAGATAAGGATAGCAAGGTGGTAACGATTCATACCACGCAGTTAAAGTTGGTTGTTATTCATCCCGACAGTTTTGACGACGCGAAGGATATCGCTGATCATTTGAAGGCTAAAAAGCCTGTTGTTATCAACCTTGAAAGAATTGACAGAGATGTCGCGAAAAAGGTTATCGACTTTTTAAGCGGCGCGGTTTATGCGCTTGACGGTAATATCCAAAAAGTCGCGGCGGGCATTTTCTTGATTGCGCCGTATAATGTTGGGATTCAAGGCGATGAGAAGGAAGAAATTTATAAAAAAGTGAGTTCTCCGTGGGGCTAAGATGGAGCTGAAACCTGAAGATAAGCTTATTTTGTCACGCGCGGAAGATGTGATTGAACGATGCCGGACGCGTCATATACTTTGTTCGTTGGGCTTCCTGAGTCCGGCGCAGCGGGGATTGTTGGAGCGGGCGTTGCCGAAATCCGCGGATGTTTGTTATGCATTTTGGGGCGGTCACGATGCCGCCGAGCGTACGATGTTCGTGTGTTATCCCGATTATATGGAGTTTGAGGCGGCGAATGTAGCCATCACTGCTTTGCAAATTGTCGGGCGGGATATTGGGCGGCTTAGTCATCGCGATTTTTTGGGAAGCGTTCTTGCGCTTGGGATTAAGCGGGAGAAAATTGGTGATATTCTCGTTGCGAGCAACCAAACTTTGATGTTTGTCGCGCAAGATATTGCCGAGTACATTTGTGAGAATCTTGCTAAAATCGGAAATGCGGGCGTTTCTGTGACTTTTGCGGGAGAGCTTTCGGACGAACTTCCGGATCGTGCAGTTGAATTCATTACCGGAACGGTTGCGAATGTGCGGCTTGACGCGGTTTTGGGACTTGCGCTTAAAATGTCTCGTTCATCGGCGGCGGAGTATATTACGTCCGAGCGGGTGCAGGTGAATTGGGCGGTTGAAACTTCGCTGTCTCACCGAATTGACGAAGGAGATATATTTTCGGTGAAAGGAAAAGGGCGCTTTCGCTTGAAAACCATTGGTAATTTGAGCAAAAAGGGAAGATATCATATTACGATAGAAAAATACTTATAAATAGGGGTGAAATGCAATGTTAACACCGCTTGAAATTGAAAATAAACGGTTTAAGAAGGAAGTTTTTGGCTATAGCCAAGTTGATGTTGAAGATTTTTTGTCTGAAGTGAGTTCGCAATTCGAGAAAATATATAAAGACAACAATGCCGCACTTGCTCGAATTGAGATGCTTAACGACGCGATAAAGCAGTATAAATCGATGGAAGAAACTTTGCAAAACGCGATGGCGGTTGCGCATAAGTCGGGCGACGAGATTCGCGCACACGCGAGAAGCGCCGCCGACAGAACGGTTTCCGACGCGGAGAAACAGGCACAGCAAATCGTCGCGGACGCGCAACGGCGCGCGAATGAGATTTCGTACAAGTCCGAGGAGATCAGGAAATCGGTTGAGTTGTTTAAAAAGCAGAATATTGAACTTTTGATGGAGCAACTTGAGGTTATTAAGAAAGGGCATTCGATTTCTGCGCCGGAACTTGAAACGACTATCAGTTTTGCGTATTCGGAAGTTGAGGAAAGCTCTGAAAATTCGGCTGTTGCCTCTAGTGAGACGATTGATTTGTCGAAAGTTTTAGCGGATGTCGGGAAGATTTCGAAAAATCTTGATGTTCAGACGTCGTCGGAAGAGATGCCGGGTGCGGAATTGGATATTGAGACGGAAGCTGAATTAGACGAAGAGCCGGTGGGGCTTAAAGAGTTGTTCGGCGATGTAGAGGAAGATATGTAAATTAAAAACCCTGCGATAGCAGGGTTTTATAGATTTTAGGGCTTTGCCTTAAAATCTTTTGCGCCCTGCGGGCGCGGGCTTAAGGCGCGTTGCGCCTTATACCGGTTTGCGCGGGTGCGCGCTTATTCAGAGCGAGGCTCTGTGAGCATTTGTCCTTGTCAGGGCAGGACGACAAGGGTTTATTGAAACCCTTGCCAAGCCCCAAAAAACTTTTAAAAAAGTTTTATCAAAACATAACGCGGCACAAACGCGCTATGGCGCTATTAAAAGCGCGCCGCTATATGAGAACTGCAAACATAATCCTTTAAGTTTAGTAACTACGGCGGCAAAAGCCGCAATCTCGACTGGAAACAGTGCTATATCTCGCTAGTCTTTCCCGACTCGCTTACGCTCACTGGATAATTCGACTACAGCTTGCATAATACGCAAGCTAAGTCTCATTTGCCGCGAATGCGGTTCGCTAACTTTGGTCGCCCTCATTCCAGACGGGCACACACGCGGTTTGTGCGTGGGTCGGCGGTATAGTGGCGACGGTTTTGTAAAACTTTTGCCGTCAAAAGTTTTTCGGGGTTTGTTAAGGGTATTCGGTAACGGTAGCCCGCGCTTTAGCGCGTGGCAATTACCTTATACCGTTTCAACGGCGCTTTTTGCCGTTCTAATACCCTTAACGACTTTATGCCCTAGGGCATACCCTAATAAGGTTTTAAGCCCGCGCACGCAGGCGCAAAAAAGGAGAGCAAACATGACGAAATTTTTTAACAAATATTTCTACATAATCATACCGACGCTTATAGTTGCAGTTGACCAGGGCGCGAAGATTTTGGTGCGGCTAAATTTTGATCTTTTTCAAAGTGTTCGGGTTATTCCGCGTGTGTTTTACTTGACTTATTTCGGGAATCCCGGCGCGGGAATGGGAATTCCGATTCCGAGGTGGTGGCTTGTCGCTTTGACGGTTTTTATAATTGCGGGATTTATTTATTATATCGCGAGAAGAAAGCCGGCTTGTATGTGGTTTAAAACTTCGATTGCGTTTATACTTGGCGGCGCGTTTGGGAATCTTATTGACAGAGCGGTTACCGGATATGTTGTCGATTTCCTTGATTTTTCGCAAATCGGGTTTCCGTTTATATTTAATATCGCGGATATATTTGTTGTGGTTGGCGCGGTGATATTGATGATTTGTGTGATTCGCGAGAAAAAGGACGAAAAGAGTGAAAAAGATGGAGCATAAAATTACGATTGCAGGTGAAAATGTAGGCGAGCGGATAGATAAGTTTATATCCGAAAATTTTGCCGACATCACGCGTTCATATGCGCAGAAGCTGATTGACGGCGGGAATATTACTGTTGGCGGCGTTTCCGCGCTTAAAACCAATTATAAGTTGCGGTTTGGCGACACGGTTTCAGTTGAAATGCCGGAATTGCAGGAGTTGGAAGTTCGCGGGGAGGATATTCCGCTTTCTATCATCTACGAGGATGATCATTTGTTGGTTGTGAATAAGCCGCAGGGGATAGTGGTTCATCCGGCGGCGGGGAATTTTTCGGGAACGCTTGTGAATGCGTTGATTCATCATTGCGGCGAGAGTTTATCGGGGATAAACGGCGTGATTCGGCCCGGAATTGTGCATAGGATTGATAAGGATACCAGCGGGTTGCTGCTTGTCGCGAAGAATGACGCGGCGCACCAAAGTTTGGCGGCGCAAATAAAGGATCGTTCGGTTGTGCGGGAGTATAATGCGCTGCTACACGGTAATTTGAAAGAGGATAAAGGTACGGTTGACGCGCCGATTGGGCGGTCGGAGAAGGATCGGAAGAAGATGGCGGTGACAAATAGGAATTCGCGGGATGCGGTTACGCATTACGAGGTTTTAGCGCGGTATCCGGGGTATACTTTCGCGAAGTGTCGATTGGAGACCGGGCGGACGCACCAGATTCGGGTTCATATGGCGTCGTTGGGGCATTCGGTTGTGGGAGATAAGGTTTATGGACGACCGAGAGAGAAGTTTAAGCTTGACGGACAGCTTTTGCATGCGTCGCGGTTAGGTTTTACGCATCCGTTGAGTGGGGAGTATATGGAATTTGAGTCAGATTTGCCGGAGTGCTTTGGAAAGGTTATTGAGAAGTTGGAGAGGATGTAAAAAGCCGCGGGAGCGGCTTTTTTGTTTTTTGCGAATGTCAGCGTGGGGGATTTTTTCATTATTTTGAAATAATTGTTGAAAATTCGGACAAGTTGGTGTAGAATAATAAAGGGTGATGAAAATGAAGCACTTACTTGGACTATCTGACGTGTCGGCGGCGGAAATACGGCAAATTCTTGACTTGACCGCCGAGATGAAAACGCTTATTAAAAGAGATAATAAAAAGGATTCACGCTTGATTGGAAAAAGCGTGGTTAATTTGTTTTACGAAAACAGCACTCGCACCCGTTTGTCGTTTGAACTTGCGGGGAAATATCTTGGGGCGGATGTTGCGAATATCGCCGCGTCGAGTAGCAGTGTTTCTAAAGGCGAAAGTCTTATTGACACGGTGAAAACTATTGACGCCATGAGGGCGGACGTGATTGTTATGCGTCATCAAAATTCGGGCGCGGCGAAAATTGTGTCCGAAAATGTTGCGGCGTCGGTGATTAACGCGGGCGACGGAATGAATGAACATCCGACGCAGGCGCTTTTGGATATGTTTACTATATTGGAGAGCAAAGGGCGGATTGAGGGATTAAAAGTCGCGATTGTGGGCGATATTGCGCATAGCCGCGTTGCGCGGAGCAATATTTATGGGCTTACTAAAATGGGGGCGAGCGTTTCGCTTGCTGCGCCGGCAACGCTTATACCAACGGGGATTGAGAAGTTGGCGCAGTTGCCGGGGAGTTGCGCGGTATATACTGATGTTGAAGAGGCTCTTGTTGGCGCGGATGTGGTGATGGGGCTTAGGATTCAGCGGGAGCGGCTTAAAGCGGCGTTGTTCCCGAGTTTGGGTGAGTATGCGAAGTGTTTTGGGATTAATGACGGTAGATTGAGGCTTGCGAAGCCGGACGCGATATTGTTGCACCCGGCGCCGATGAATCGTGGGGTGGAGATCACAACTTCGGTTGCGGACGGAGCGCAATCGCTGATAGAGAGCCAGGTTACGAACGGTGTTGCCGTCAGGATGGCTGTTTTGGAGATGTTAGCGGGGTAGAAGCAATATGTATGAACATTGTTTCAGTCGAGAATTCGTACCGCGCCTAAAAGCGCGAGATATTGCTTGGTTAGGGTGCGTTGATTGCACTAATTATCGCCCGCGGTTCCGCCAGCGGGGCACCCGCCCGACGCTTTTTGTCGGGAAGGGTCGCGGCGGGGAGGGCGACGGTTTTAGTCAAGTTTTTGACGCGCAAAAACTTGCTGGATTGTCAAGGACTGGTCCTTGACGCGCCGCACGCGCCCGTGCAACGCCTGCCGCCGCAGCGGCAAAAAAGGAGTGAAGTTTATGAGCATACTAATCAAAAACGGACGAGTTATCGATCCTGCAAACGGAATTGACGAGGTTTCGGACATTCTCATTGAGGGTTCGACCATTAAAGAGGTCGGCAAAAGCCTCTCCGCCGCAGCTGCGCAAATAATTGACGCGAGCGGGCTTGTTGTTATGCCCGGGCTTGTGGATATGCATGTTCATTTGCGTGATCCGGGGCAAGAACATAAGGAAGATATTGTGACGGGCACGCGCGCGGCGGTTTGTGGCGGCGTTACGAGCGTTGTTTGTATGCCGAACACGTCGCCGGTTGTTGATAACAAGACGGTTGTGGAATATATTATCAATAAAGCCGCGCGGGAGGGGTATTGCAACGTGTTTCCTGCCGGAACTATAACGCGCGGGCTTGCGGGCGGCGAACTCGCGCCGATTGCGGGGCTGAAAGCCGCGGGCGCGGTTGCGATTTCGGACGATGGGATGCCTGTTAAGAACAGCAATGTTATGCGTCGCGCGATGGAGTACGCGAAAAATTTTGATATGCTTATGATTTGCCATTCGGAGGATTTAGAGCTTGTAAACGGAGGCGTAATGAATGAGGGCGAGATTTCGACTCGCCTTGGATTGCGGGGGAATCCGACGGTTGCGGAGAGTATCGCGGTGGCGCGGGATTGCGCGCTTGCGGAGTATACAGGCGCGAGGGTGCATATTACGCATATAAGTTGTGCCGAGTCGGTTGAGGTGATTCGCGCCGCGAAAACGCGAGGGGTGAATGTGACTGCCGATACTGCGCCGCACTATTTTTCGCTCACCGACGCGGCGGTTTTGGGGTGGAACACGAATGCGAAGATGAATCCGCCGTTGCGGACTGCGGATGACGTTGCGGCGATCATTGAAGGATTGCGGGACGGCACGATTGACGCGATTGCGACCGACCACGCGCCGCACCATATTGACGAGAAGAATGTTGAGTTCGATTTGGCGATGAACGGGATTATCGGGCTTGAAACGTCGCTGTCGCTTGGGTTAACGCATCTTGTGCGGACGGGGAAGTTGACGTTGCCGCAGTTGGTTGAGAAAATGTCGGCAAATCCTTCGAGGATTTTGGGAATTAATCGCGGAACGCTTGCCGTCGGAGCGGCGGCGGATGTTGCGATTGTTGATATTGAGGCGAAACGGATGGTTGATGTTGCGAATTTCAAGAGTAAGAGTAAAAATTCGCCGTTTGACGGCGCCGAGCTGTTCGGTGAGGTTAGGAATACGATTGTTGCGGGGAAAATTGTGGTTTAACGGAGGGAAGTGTAAGTTAAAATGAAAAAAATATTTATAACGTTATTGTTATTGCTTTTGGTGATATTTGTAACTGCTTGCAATAATATTTCTAAGATTACTGAAACTACAGAAGCAAACGCTACGGTAATTTGGTTTGTTCCTCAATTTCGGAGTGTAGATGAGCTTGTTTACTGGGTTGAAAATGCCGAAAGTTTTGATGATTTTGAGGAGTGGTATCAGCCGGTTAACTGGATTCGTCAAAATGGTAGTATGCTAACTGTAGAGGAAGTATCCGGAGTTTTTCTGTTACCTACTGCTTCTATGCACTTTACACATCCGCTTTCGTTGCATCCTAACAGCTTTTCCATAAATTATAATTTTCGAAGTGAAGATGGAAATGATGGTATTTCAATTAGCATTTACTTAACAGGTTTAGATAGAGCAAATCAGTCTCTTGAGCAAGCGGTTGAGAACTTTAGAATTCGGCATGATTATATCAATACATCAATAGAATCCACAACCTTAGATGCTTTGCAATATGCAATATTTGCTTATGGAATTCAAGGTGCGAGTGCTTTTTCAGAAAAAATATCATTGGATAAAACAAATTTATATTACCTTATGTTTACATATGGACCAAGGGTATTTTTTGAGATTGATGGAATGCATATTGAAATACGTTTTTCAATAAGAAATCCCGACAGTCCGCTTGCTTCAATTCGTGACGGTTGGGATAACAGCTATCTTGATATGTTTCAATTCATATCTCGTCCAATTCGCGTAGGTGGTCGTCCTATGGAACCGATTACTCCACCGATTGGCGTGCCGGATGTGACGTTAAACGGAGTTTCTATTGAATTCGACGTTGATCCGATAATTGTAAATGATAGGACGATGGTTCCGTTTCGTGCGATATTCGAGGCGTTAGAAATGGAGGTCGAATGGAATAGTCATGCAGGAATAGCTACTGGAATGAGAAGAGGTCTTAGAATAGAGATTCCGATTGGGCATGATATTGCTTTTGTTAACGGTGATGAGGTTGATCTTGATGTTCCGGCGATGATATATAACGATAGGACGATGGTTCCGTTAAGATTTGTCGCTGAAGCGACAGGCGCGAATGTTGAGTGGGACGAGGATACTCAAACGGTGTTGATAAGTACCAATTAAGGAGAGATGAAAAAATGTCGATTGATTTGCTGATTAAAAAAATTAAGGAAACGGGCAATCCTACAGTTGTGGGGCTTGATCCGCATATTTCGTATGTGCCTGAAGATGTTTTGGCGAAGTTTGCCGAGGGTGATCAAACGAACGCCATTTTGGAGTTTAACAAAGGCTTGATTGACGCGCTTTGTGATATTGTTCCGGCGGTGAAGCCACAGGCGGCGTATTACGAAATGCACGGTTGGCGCGGGGTTCGGGTGTTGGCTGAAACCGTTGATTACGCGAAATCAAAGGGCATGTATGTTATCGCGGATGGCAAGCGAAACGATATTGGTTCGACGGCGGAAGCGTACGCGGAAGCGTATTTGAAAACATCTGTTTTAGATGGTCATTTTCACGCCGATTCGCTTACCGTCAATCCATACTTGGGAACCGACGGAATCGCTCCGTTTGTGGCGAAATGTGAGGACGGCGCGAGCATATTCGTGCTTGTGAAGACGTCGAATCCGTCCAGCGGCGAGTTGCAGGATTTGATTTGCGCCGAAAAGCCGATTTACGAGCATGTCGCGAATTTGGTGAACACTTGGGGCAAGACGACAATCGGCAAAAACGGTTACAGCAGCGTCGGCGCGGTAGTTGGCGCGACTTATCCCGAGCAGGCGGAACGGTTGCGCGAGTTAATGCCGCGCACGTATTTTCTTGTGCCCGGTTACGGCGCGCAGGGCGGAACGGCGAAAGACGTCGCGAAAAGCTTTAATTCGGACGGTTTGGGCGCGATTGTGAACGCGTCGCGTTCGATTATGTGCGCGTATAAAAAGGACGGCGGCGACTATCAATCCGCCGCGCGCGCGGAAGCGATTAGGATGAAAAATGACATTGTAAATGCTATTTAGAATTGAGAATGCCCGAATGGACATCCGGGGAATTTCCTAGTGACGGACATCATAGCGACTGAAAGGAGCCATATATGGGACTTTGTAAATTGATACAGAAGCAGGAGATTGCCTCGAATATATTTGATTTTGTTGTTGAAACTCATACCGGTTTGCAAGCGAATGCCGGGCAGTTTTTGCATGTGAAGTGCGGCGGGACTGCTTATTTGCGGCGCCCTATCAGTATTTGCGATGCTTGGGACGACAAGTTGCGGTTTATTTTCGAAGTGCGCGGCGAGGGGACGAGGTTGCTTTCGCAATTTAGAGTTGGCGAGACGATTGACATACTTGGCCCGCTTGGACGTGGGTTTGATTTGGATTTGGCACAAGGTGACGGCGATATTATCCTTGTCGGCGGCGGGATTGGAACGTTTCCGTTGCTTTTGCTTGCGAGAGAGCTAGAATTGAGAGTGAAAAAGCCGATTGCGATTTTGGGCTACCGAACGAAAGAGCTGATTACGTTGACTGATGAATTTGAGGCGGTTTGTGAGGAAGTAAAAATTACGACCGACGACGGAAGTCATGGCACGCATGGGTTTGTGACCGACGTTCTTGCCGATATGGCGAAAAACGGGAAAATCAGCGCGATTTATACCTGCGGCCCTACCGGAATGATGAAAGCGGTTGCAAAAATTGCGATTGAGCATAATATTCCCGCGCAAGTTTCGATGGAAGAGCGTATGGCGTGCGGAATCGGCGCGTGCGTGACGTGTACTTGTAGTGTCGCGGGCTATAATGCAAGAGTATGCAAGGATGGGCCTGTGTTTAATGCTGAAATGGTAGATTGGGGTGGATTTTGAATGAAATTACGCAATCTTTCGCCGAAACTGCAATGACGAAAAATCCTCAACGTACCTTATGTACGCCTGCGGTTTTTCGCATCTTGTTTCGACAAAATCTTACGCAATTTGATTCAAAATTTAAATTGGAGAGATAAATATGAGTGTAAATTTAAAAGTGAATATTGCGGGGGTGGCGTGGAAGAACCCTGTTACGACGGCAAGCGGAACGTTCGGGTTCGGCAAGGAGTATGCCGAATATTTTGATATATCAAGGCTTGGAGCGGTTACCGTTAAGTCGATTTCGGTTGAGAAAAAGCTTGGAAATCCTACGCCGCGGGTTGCGGAGACGGCAAGCGGAATGTTGAATTCCGTGGGACTTCAAAATCCGGGGGCGGAGTTTTTCTTGAAATACGAGTTGCCGAATTTGAAAAAACTTGACACGAAGATCGTCGTAAATATCGCGGGGAATACGATTGACGAGTATGTTGCCGTCACTGAAATGATCGGCGATTCGGTGGATATGTTGGAGCTTAACATTTCGTGTCCGAACGTGAAGGTTGGCGGTATGGCGTTCGGCGTGGACGAGAAATCGGCGTTTGAAGCGACGAGCGCGGTGAAGAAAGCCTCCAAAGTGCCGTTGATTGTAAAATTGTCGCCGAATGTTACCGATATTTCGGCGATTGCGGCGGCCGTTGAGAACGGCGGCGCGAACGCGGTATCGCTCATCAATACTTTGCTTGGAATGAAGATTGATATTAATAAGCGGAAGCCGATTCTCGCCAACAACGTCGGCGGTTTGTCGGGACCTGCTGTTATGCCAATCGCGGTTCGAATGGTATATCAGGTCGCGCAAAAAGTGAAGATTCCGATTATCGGAATGGGCGGAATTTCGAGCGGCGCGGACGCGATTGAGTTTTTGCTTGCGGGCGCGAGCGCTGTTGCGGTCGGAACGGCGGGGTTTGTTGATCCTTACGCGCATATTCGGGTGATAAATGAGATTGAGGAGTACTTGAAGAGGAATAATATTGATGATGTTAATAATATAATAGGGAAATTGGAGATGAACTAAAATGCTTACAAACGAACAAGTTTTGGAACTTCTAAAAGAGGCGGGAGTGCTTCTTAACGGACATTTTTTGCTGACTTCGGGGCGGCATTCGGACAAGTATATGCAGTGCGCGAAAATATTTGTTGACACTAAATTGAGCGAGAAGTTATGCGCTGAACTTGCGGAACTTTATCGCGGGGATAACGTGGAAATAGTTATCGGGCCGGCGGTTGGCGCAATTTTGATGTCGTATGAAGTGAGTCGGCAGCTTGGACTTCCGAATATTTTCACCGAGCGGGACGCGGCGGGCGAAATGTGCTTGCGCCGCGGGTTTGAGATTCAACCGGGGCAGCGTGTGTTGATTGTTGAAGATGTTGTTACCACCGGCGGAAGCGTGAAAGAGGTCGTGAAAATTGTGCAGGATATGGGCGGCGTGGTGGTTGGAATCGGCTCGATTGTTGATCGAACGGGCGGGAAAATTGATTTCGGCGTGCCGTACAAAAGCGTACTTTCGATGGAAGTTTTGTCGTACGAGCCGGATGATTGCCCGATTTGTAAAACGGGCGCGCCGCTTGTGAAGCCGGGCAGTAGAAAAGTCAATTAACAATTAACAATGAATAATTAACAATGATGGAGAGAATTTTGCAAAAAACGCAAAATTCCAATTTGATTTATGCAAACATTTCATAGCAGTTCGGAGCAGGACACATACAAAATCGCGGCGGAGTTTGCGAAAACGCTGAAAAGCGGCGATGTTGTCGCGCTTTTTGGTGATTTGGGCGCAGGGAAGACCGCGTTTGTGCGCGGCGTTGCCGACGCGCTTGGCGCAGGCGCGGATAAGGTGTCAAGTCCGACGTTTACGTTGGTTAACGAGTATGATGGTGACTTGAAAATCTTCCATTTTGATGTCTACCGTTTGGAAAACGCGCGACTGTCGGAGTTTGACTGGATGGACGAGTATCTGTTCAGTGACGAAGTGTGCCTAATTGAGTGGGCGGAATATATTTTGCCGATTTTGCCGAAAAGTTATATTCGGGTGGAAATCGAGCGAATAAGCGAGAACGAGCGCAAAATTACGATGAGGAGGGAGCTTGCTTGAACATTCTATCCATAGATGCCTCCTGTAACGCTTGCACCGCCGCGATTGTGGCAGGTGATAAGTTGGTCGCGCAATTGGTCATCAATAATAAGAAAACGCATTCCGAGAAGCTTATGCCGATGATTGAAAATATGTTGTCGGCATCGGAGTTTTCGCTTTCGGATATTGATTTAATCGCAGTCGCGAACGGCCCGGGATCGTTTACCGGAGTTCGAATCGGTGTCGCAACGGCGCAAGGGTTGGCGCATTCGTTGGGAATTCCGTGCGTTGGAGTTTCAACGCTTGAGGCTTTGGCGGGGAACATGTTTGGGTTTGACGGAATTATCTGCCCTATTCTGAACGCGCGGCGTGAGCAGGTGTATACTGCGCAGTTTCAGTGGAAAAATGGCGAACTTTTGCAGGGCATGGAAGATAGTAATATCATGCTTGCCGAGCTTTTGGAACGACTGGAAACCGAGCGCAACTCTGTAATCTTCCTTGGTGATGGAATATTCGAATTCCGCGCGGAAATAGAGGGAAAGCTTGGTGATCAGGCGGTGTTCGCGCCGCCGCAGTTAAATATGAACCTTGCGGGTAGCGTTGCGTATCGAGCGCAGGAATATATACGAAAAAACGGTGATGTGCCGATTGATAATATCGTTGTGCCGAATTATTTGCGACTGTCGCAGGCGGAGCGGGAGTTGGAGGAGAAAAATGCTTAGAGTTGACAAACATAACTATTATTTAGATATTGCCGAGACGGTGCTTGAGCGAGGGACGTGCTTGCGGCGCAATTTTGGCGCGATTATTGTAAAGAACGATGAGATTATCTCGACCGGTTATTCGGGCGCGCCGAGGGGGCGGGAAAATTGTATCGATATCGGATTTTGTATGCGTGAGAAGTTGGAGATTCCGCGGGGCGAGCGGTATGAGATGTGCCGCAGCGTTCACGCGGAGGCGAATTGTATTATAAGCGCGCCGAGGAGCGGGATGTTGGGCGCGAGTTTGTATCTTGTCGGGCGGGAGATGACGAGCGGTGAATTGGTTGAGAATGCCAGCAGTTGCGCCATGTGTAAGCGGCTTGTTATCAACGCCGGGATAGCGAAAGTGATTGTTCGCAATACGAAAACCGATTTTACGATTGTCGATGTGGAGCAGTGGGTTGCGAATGACGATAGTTTAATGGATAAGTTGGGGTATTGAGGCATATAATTATTTTGCGCCGCAGGCGCAAAAAAGGAGATCTATCATGAGCGACTATATTACCACTTTTTCGAACATAAAATTTACGCCGGCGACGCCGAGGATTGAGGATATAAAAATTGAGGATATCGCGCATTCTCTGGCGCATATGTGCCGCGGAAACGGGCATGTGAAAACGTTTTTTTCGGTTGCGCAACATTCGATAAACTGCGCGATTGAGGCGAAAGCGCGCGGATATGGCGAGAGGTTGCAGCTTGCTTGCCTGCTTCACGACGGGAGCGAGGCGTATTTGGGCGATATTACGCGTCCGTTTAAGAAAAGTTTGCCGGAATATTTGAAATTTGAAGAGGTTTTGCAGGAAAAAATTTATCATAAATTTTTGGGTGATGTTGCTTTAACGCCGGAGGAAAACGCGGCGATATATGAGATTGACAACGTAATGCTGTATTATGAGATGATAGAGCTTATGGATTATAAGGTTTACGACAAGGCGCCCGATTTGGTGAGCGAGCCGCAGTTTGGGTTGAGAGATTTTATTCAGGTGGAGCAGGAATTTCTTGAAACTTTCAAAAAATTAACAAAGAATTAACATAAGCTAAAGTTTTCCGGTAGACAAATTGCCGGAATTATGGTAGAATGAATGCTAAGCGCATTTGTTCTACTTTTTTATTATTTAAATTTTGGAGGATTTTTACATATGAAAAAATTACATATTTTTCGGGTGTTTTGCCTGTTTGTTGTTATGGCGATATTGCTTTCGAGTATGGCGTTTGCGTCGATTTTGGGATATGTTACGACCGAGGGAAGCACGACCGAGATTGGAAACGGCACATACTTGCATCATAATAGATTTTGGAGCCCGCAAAGCGGAGTCGGATATCAAAATGAATTTTTCGTTGTCTACACGCCGAACCCATACATACGACCTGTTGTAACTAACCATTGGCAGGTGTTCGGCAGAACCGACATCTTTCAAAACGCGCAATTTTTGCGGGATACGGGAAAGGTTCCGATTGCCGGAATTAACGGCGATTTTTTCTCTATGCAAACGGGGATTTCGTTTGGGAATACCGTTGTAAACAATAGAATCGTCACAAAAGCGCAAGGGCTGGAGCATGCAATCGGGTTCCGCGCGGACGGAACGGCGTTTATCGATCAACTGCAAATTTTCACGCGCGCGCTTTTTGACCGCGAGGTTGTGCATTATGAGAACATATATGACGAAGAGGGCGAGATAATTGACACCGTGATCATTAGCACTGAGATGGTTCCGACCGAGGTGCCGATACATCGTATAAACAAGCAAAGACATCCGAACGCGCTTTACCTTTACGATCGAAATTTTGGTTATACTTCCAGAGCGATGGGGGCAGGGAAAATCATTGTGCTTAACATTTTGGAAGGACAAATGAATTTGGCAAGCTCGATGAGAGCAGTGGTGGAGCTTATCGACCACGTTAGCGGAGATTTCGCGATTCCGGAAAATCGACTGGTTTTGAGTTTTGACAACAGTTCGTTCGCTGAGTTGCACCAACTTATGGGGTATTTTCAAGTAGGAACCGAAGTGGAGTTCCAGTTTATGACGAACAACGACGCGCTTTGGGGCGATGTTGAATCCGCGATGGGAACGCATGCGGGGCGGATTATCTCAAACGGCGGGATTGTGACACAACATCCGCCGATGGTTAACGAAATTGCGAACACCGCCGCGCCGAGAACGGCGATTGGGATTACCGCCGAGGGGAATGTGATTTTCTACACAATTGACGGGCGGCAGCCGGGACACGGCTTTGGCGTGCGACTTCAAACGTTGGCGCAGCGGTTGCTAGAGCTTGGCGCGGTTGACGCGATAAACCTCGACGGCGGCGGCTCGACAACTATGGCGGCAACTTATCCGTGGCAGACGAATTTCTCGCTTGTAAATCGTCCGTCCGACGGTTCGGCGCGACGAAACGGGAATTTTATATTTTTGCATAACACAAACACGCCGACAGGTGAGTTGTATCGATTATTTGTGCAGCCGAGCAGGGTGCATGTGCTTAGCGGCAGTTATTTCGACAATTTTGCAGTCCACGGCGCGGACAGAGGGTTTTTCCCGGCGTATGTGCCGGGCGGCGTTCACTTTTCCGCGTTAAGCGGCGATAGTATTGTCGCGCCCGGTGGAGCTGTGCAAGCAATCGGCACGGGAACAACCGCGGTTGAAGCGCGGGTTGGAAATGCGAGTGGTCGAGCGACGGTTTATTCGGTCGCAAATCCAAGCCGCATTGATGTTCGCCATCAAAATAGAGCCGTGACTTCACTGACGGTGGGTGGAGGCGACGAGGTTGCGCTTACCGCGGCGGCGTTTGTGGGGAATGATCAAATTATTTCGCAGAATCATGCGTATGAGTGGAGCGTTGACTCGAATATCGGAACGGTTACGGCGGACGGCGTTTTGACGATTACAACCGATCGAATGGAGCGCGGAACTTTAACCGTTCGTGCGGGTTCGACGGTGCGAACTGTTGATATTTTGGCGAATCAGGATGTTTTTGTTGATATATCCGAGAGTTGGGCGCGATATGATATTATCGAAGTTTTTAACGCCGGAATTATGGAAGGTTCGATGATTGACGGTGCGCGGCACTTCCGTCCGCAAGATTTTATGACGCGCGCCGAGCTGACGACGGCGATTGCGCGAACGATGGATGATACGTTTGTTTTGGATGAAATTTTAGATTTCGCGGATTTGTTGGATATTCCGCTTTGGGCGCTTAACGCGGTGGAGAAATTGTTTGGGTTAGGAATTATTATGGGCGAGTTGAACGATGCCGGTGAGCCTGTTTTTAACCCGCATGACAATATCACTCGCGCGCAGGTGTTTACGATTTTAGGGCGAATGTTGGACGACGGTATTGTGCGCCCGGCGGTAGAATTTACCGATAGCGCGGATATCCCAAGTTGGGCGAGGCAGCATATTTACGCGCTTGTCGCCATGGGAATTGTGAGCGGATACGATGACGGGACGATTTTGCCGAATAATAATATTACGCGCGCGGAGATTGCGCGGTTGTTTACGGGGCTGATGGAGCGGGGGTTTGGTGATGTTTGATAAATCGTATATTTTGTTTGACTTGGATGGAACGCTGACCGATCCGAAAGAGGGACTGACCAAGTCTTGGCAATATTCTTTGCGGGAATTTGGAATAAACGTGGAAAACCGCGATGAATTAACTTCGTTTATCGGTCCGCCGCTTCGGGATTCGTATAGAGAGCATTATGGATTTAATGCCGAGGAAGTCGAAAGAGCAACTGAAAAATTCAGGGAATATTTCACTGAAATCGGCATATTCGAGTGCGCTTTGTATGACGGCATAGATGCGCTGTTGAAAAATTTGCAAAATATGGGGAAGCGGATTATACTCGCTACGTCAAAGCCGCTGATTCATGCGGAAAGAACGTTGGAACATTTCAAAATTGACAAATATTTCGATTTTGTTTCGGGCTGCGAGCTGGACGGCCGAAGATCGAAGAAGAGTGAAGTGATCCGATATGCGCTTGACGGCATGGATATTACCGATATTGAAAACGCGGTGATGATTGGTGATCGGAAGTATGATATTATCGGCGCACGGGAGTTTGAAATGGATTGCGTCGGCGTTTTGTACGGTTACGGCGATTTGCAAGAGTTAACCGACGCCGGAGCGAAAACTATCGTGGAAAATGTTGACGAGTTGACTGAACTTCTTACGCGAAATTAGCAAAAACCATACGTTCAATCCCCGCATAGTCGGGGATTGTTTTTATATTGCGGAAGTTTCCGTTGTTTTGGAGCAGTTCCGAAACCGTCGCCGCTTGGTTGTAGCCGACTTCGAAGGCGATGATTCCGCCGCTTTTAAGGCGAGCGCGTTGGATGATGTGTTTGTAAATCTTCAATCCGTTATCGTCGGCATAAAGCGCGGTGTGCGGCTGGAATTTGTGAACTTCGGCATCGACGAGTTTATCGTCGTGCGCGATATACGGCGGGTTGGAGATAATTAAGTCTAAATCTTCGGCTATCGGCGGGAATTCTTGCGTGATGTCGCTATGTAGGAACGTGATTCGGTCTAAGACGCCTAAATTGCGGGCGTTTTTGCGTGCGACATCGAGGGCGGCGAGACTTATATCGGTTGCGAACACGCGCGCGGTTGGAATTGCGATTGCGAGCGAGATTGCGATACAGCCGGAACCGGTGCCAATATCCAGAATTATAGGCTTGTCCGCGTTGAGCGCGTCAATCGCCGACGATACAAGTAATTCGGTTTCATCGCGCGGGATAAGCACGTTTTGGTCAACGTAAAACGTGTGACCGAAGAATTCTGCCGAGTTTGTGATGTATTCGACAGGCTCGTCCGCCGCCGCGCGGGAAAGGTAGCCACGATATTTAGCTTGGGTTTCGGTTGAAACTTCCAAATCGCCGAGCAGAAGCTGAGTTTTGCTAATTTCCGCCGCGTGCATAAGAAGAAAACCCGCATCTCGCGGGTTTTCGTTTTTTCCTATTTGAAGTAGTTGTTTGATTGTCATGCAAACTCACGTCCTTAGTAGGCTTAATTACCTACCATTTGTCGTCTTCTTTACTTTCCGGCATAACAGCGATTAGTGCCGCAACGGCGACTTCGATTTGATCATCTTCCGGCTCGCGGGTGGTAATACGTTGTAGCGATATTCCCGGCGCGCTTATCGCGCGGGTGAAAGGATTAGAGTGCCGTCCGGCGAATTTGATAATTTCATACGAAAGTCCCGCAACGACAGGCAAAAGCGCAAGGCGCAAGCCCAAACGGATGTACCAATTGTCCCATGAAATAAAGGAGAACACCAAAACCGACACAACCATAACGATTAGCAGAAAACTTGTGCCGCAACGCGGGTGGAACCGCGAATGTTTCTTCACATTTTCGACGGTCAGATCGTCGCCGTTTTCATAGCAGGCGATTGCCTTATGCTCTGCGCCGTGGTAGGCGAACACGCGTTTGATGTCTTTCATTTGCGACACTAAAATCAGGTAAGCCAAGAAAATCGAAATACGAATAATCCCTTCAATCAGTGTTAATATTACGCTGATTGCGACTTCGTTTTCGATAAATCCGCCTGCGAATTCGGCGATGAAATCTCTCGCGAATCCGACGATAACCGCCGGAAGCAGCATAAACATACCGATTCCGATGATAAGCGAGAAAAACAGCGAAATGTACATAACGATTGATATGGCTTTTTCGTTGCCGAGACGGCGTTCAAGCCAAGCTTCAAATCGTGACGGTTCTTTCGGAGTTTCGTTGCCGTCGTCATCTTCTTCCAAATCAAAGAAAGACGCGGAAAACATCAGCGCCTTAACTCCCATAACCATAGAATCGAAAAAACCGACACAACCGCGAATAATCGGCAGTTTTACGATTTTACTCGTCCTGGATTTCGGGACATCTTTTTCGTCAACAATAATCTCGCCGTCAGGTTTTCGAACGGCGGTTGCAAGTAGTTTCGGTCCGCGCATCATAACGCCTTCAATAACCGCCTGCCCGCCGATTGACGTGCGATGGATTTTATCTTTTTCTTTTGTCATAATTTTATCCCTTTTGCGGGCTTAAAAAAGCCTATTATTCCGTTATGCCAAAACGCTTACGGAATTTGTCAACGCGTCCGCCTGTATCAACAAGTTTTTGCTTGCCTGTGTAGAACGGGTGGCAGCTAGAGCAAATCTCGATACTAACGTTGTCTTTTGTCGAACCGGTCTCAAATGTCGCGCCACACGCGCATTTTATAAGAATGTCTTCATTATAAGCAGGATGTATTCCTTCTCTCATGGTTGTTTCACCTCTTTCAGAATTTGAACGAATAATATTATATCATATATATTTTAAAAATGCAAGTGTTTTTTTAAGATTAACAAAGTCACAGACATTTGCGCCTGCGGGCGCAGGCTTTTTCGGGTCCATCCCGAGGGCGTGTGTCCTGCCGGACGGGCGATAAGGGCTCTGCCCTTATCAATCCCGGTCGCCTATGGCGGCAAACGCCAAAAAGCGGCGATTTGCGCCAAAGCCGGCGACGATAAAAGCATTAGTTAGCGAACCGCATTCGCGGAAAGACTAGCGAGATATAACGCCGCTTAAGTCGAGACCGACCCGCGCCTAAAAGCGCGAGATATTCTAAGATAGGGGCGAGTTGTTCGCACTTGCTTCCGCGCCACGTGTGCTCGGTTTTTGAGCACGTGCGTGAGCGCGGCGCTTTTGATCAAACTTTTGGCGCGCAAAAGTTTGCTGGATTGGCAAGGACTGGTCCTTGCCGCGCCGCGCGCGCCCGCGCAACGC
>Ga0131853_10003332_pt1 | contig 28812 bp, 14 predicted proteins | sample TergutLab28metaG_FD_92764 | JGI IMG/M metagenome (GOLD analysis project Ga0131853, IMG submission 92764) | Labiotermes labralis P1 segment gut microbial communities from Petit-Saut dam, French Guiana - Lab288 P1 (version 2) (version 2) | ecosystem: Host-associated > Arthropoda: Insects >... | reverse complement strand
CGCTTGTGAGTGCGGTAATGAACCTTCGGGTTCCGTGAAATGTGGGGAATTTCTTGACTAGCTGCAAACCAGTTAGCTTCTCAAGAAGGACTCTGCACCATGGAGTAAGTAAGTAAGTAAGTGAGTAAGTAAGTATGATTATCTTGTTCCATTCCCGTTTTTTCGCTTGTTCCATGAGGGCATTTTAGTCATTCTGTTGATATAAAAGATGAAGGCTGCTATTTTTTTTATCAAATGGATGGTTGGAGGTAAAATGTATTGTAATATCTATTTATGTAGGTTTTCTATAGACGTTTAGCTCTACATTATTGGCAGTTCTGTTGACAGAGAGATCAGGGTAATTTATGGCATTGTTTTCCTCTTGGGAGATTTTGAACTCCCAAGTGTTTGTCAATATTATTGATCATGCTGTAGATTGCGTCTTAACTTATTTTGTTTTGATCAAAAATAATTAGTAAGTTGTCCACATATCTTTTGTAGTATGTAATTTCTTTGTTCTCCAAACAGTGTTTTACAAATATTTCTTCTAAAAATTGCAAGTATATTTCTGTTAGTGTGCCGCGTATGGCGAACCCATTGCATTGCTGTTATTGGGCTGGTAGAACTGGTTATTGTATTGGAAATAGTTTTGTTTTAAGATTATCTTCAAAAAGTATGGAATGTGCTCTGTGGTTGCAGGATGATGTTTGCTTCTGTTAAGCCAAAATTCAGTAATACATGGGATGTTTTTGGTAGGTAGGTTAACATATAAATCCTTTATGTCCAGTGTGATCATCCTATTGTGTTCATTGATTTGGATATTATGCATGTCTTGTGTCACTTCATATGAGTTTTTCGTTGTGTATGTGTTTGGTAGATCTATTAAACTTAGGAGTTTTTTGTTCAGGAATTTAGCAAGCATATATGATGGTGCTTGTGTATTATTTATCACAGGTCGGATGCGTTCACCTTCTCTCTGTGTTTTTATATATGCATTGAGATTGGGTGCTGTAGGTTTTATATTTATTAGATACTTGTGTCTGCCTTTTTCAATTAATGGATGGCATTTTTGAAGGGCTTGCTGAGTATGATTTTGAAAGGAGTCTGTTGGGTCCTTATTCAGGCGAGTAATGTGATTCTCGTGTATAAATGTTTTCAGTTTTTTCTCTGAGTCCTTGTTGCTCACAACTATTGCTTTATTTTTGTCAGCTTTGGCTATTGTTAGGTTGTTTCTGTTCAGGATATCTTTTATTTGTTTAAGGTTATTTTGGTGCCTTTTGTGCAAAGTATAATGTGTACTAGATGCCATTATTTGTTTTGTAATGGTAAGTCCTATATTATACTTCTATTAAATTGGTTTTCTTTACAATTCGTGATGTTTTAGCTGTTATTTTGATTAGAGAGACTGCCCCTATTTTATTTAATTACAGCACAATATGCTGCCATAACACCGACTACGTCCATGTCAACGGACATGATAGAACCATTCTTGTAATTTTAGCCAAGTACTGTATAAAGCTCCCTGTTGATGGATCCATTGTGATCCGAAACATGTTGGAGCACTTTTAAATATTTTATAATTTTAATTATATCTTCAAATTATATATTTGTGCATATGTTGGATAATAAAGTGTTTAATTGTCATTGATTCATGGTACAAACATGAAGACAATAATGAACCTTCACATTCCATAAAATTCAGGGAATTTCTTGAATACATGAGAACCGCTTAGCTTCCTGGGAAGGACTCTGTGTATATAGTGAAGAAGTAAGTATGTAAGTAACAGTTCATGTAGATTTTGTGTGTATGGTTATGTCTGTTTGGCAACTGAATATGTTTAGAAGGAAATGCCCTGTTGATGACCTTATTAGTTTAAAAGATGTTGGGGCTATTGTAATAAAATCTTTGGATTGCTTATGCTGCTGTTCTTCAGCGGTGTATGTATGTACGTATGTATGTAATATACGCTGTGTGTGTATTTACACTGCTAAATAGTAGTACAGCAGTAAGTAAAGCTTCCCATATGTACACCATCAAGGCTAATAGGAGAATGGAGTATAGATCCACTCATACTTAATCTTGTGTGTGTGAGTAGTCAGCTTCATGTGCCAAATGATTTACCCACATACCCATTGAATAGGAGGCTGCATGGACTCCAGAGGTGGCCTTAACACTTCAGCTTAACAGTAAGGAGTCTAATTTTAAAAATTTTTCACATGTGGGAGACACTTTGCAGGGTAACCAGGCAGAAAGAGAAATTAATATGACCTTTAAGTCTGGGTAATAATAAAAAAGTACACTACTGTGGCACAAATTAATTTACATTATGTATCATTTTGTTTCAGTACCTGTTGAGTCTGAAGTTGAATCATTCAGATATCCTAGACATATTCCAGGGAATCCAGTTTCTTCCTCTTGATAAGCAGACTTTTCTTCATGTCCAGTGCTTTGTTAACCTAATAGAAGCAACATTTGCTCAAGTGAAATATACAGCATTTCTGTACAACGACCAATTGGTTTGGTAAGTACGTAGCTCTTAAGATTGTTCTTAACATGGAAGAGTGTATGACTTCAAAATGTCTTGGAGTCATGGAATGGAATATTTTATCCACACTGAACTGAAGGTGTTAGGAACTGAACAGAACCATTAACCTGACAGTGTGCTGGTATCTGGACTGAGATTTTTACCCACCTTAACATTGTGCATGTGAAACTGGAATGTGATTTCCACGTGTGTGGTTGGTCCAAGATCCTTCATCTGTGTGACCTTGCTTTTGATGTGTAAACTTGCTTGCTTGCTTACTCCATGCAGCAGAGTCCTTCTTGAGAAACTAAGAGGTTTGCAGCTAGTCAAGAAATTCCCCACATTTTATGTAAACCAAAGGTTCATTACCACAGTCACAAGTGCCCGCCACCTGTCCCTTTACTGATCCAGCTCCCACCTCCACATCCCACTTCCTGAAGATCCATATTAATATTTTCCTCCCGCCTACACCTGGGTCTCCCAAGTGTTCTCTTTCCTTCAGGTTTCCCCACAAAACCCCTGTCTATGCCTCTCCTCTCCCCCATATGCGCTACGTGCCCCACCCATCTCATTCTCGATTTTATCAACTGAACAATATTAGGTGATGAGTACAGATCATTAAGCTCATCACTATGTAGTTTTCTCCACTCCCCTATCATCTCATCCCTCTTAGGCCCAAATATTCTCCTCAACACCTTATTCTCAAGCACCCTCAGCCTACATTACTCCCTCAATGTGAACGTCCAAGTTTCACATCCATACAAAACAACAAGCAAGATTGTATTTCTGTGTATCTGAATCTTTAAATTTTTGGATAGCAAACTGGAAGGCAAAAGATTCTGCACCGAATAATAGCAACCATTCCCTGACTTCATTCTTCTCTTTATTTCTTTCTGAATAGAATTTTGATTTGTTACGGTTGTTCCCAAATATTTGAACTCTTACACCCTTTCAAAGGAATTATTATCAATCTTTATATTGTGACTTTGCCCTGCATGCTGATTTCAAGACTTGACCATGTACTTAGTTTTATCCACATTTACTACTAGTTCAGTCTCCTTAGTAGCCACTACTACAGCTACTGTGTTTTCCTTTATAGTATGTATGCTTCCTCCAAACATATTAATGTCGTCAGCATAAATCTGAAGCTTATGTGTACCATTTAATTTCAAGCCATCCTGGTTTACTTAAACTCTCCTAGTAGTGTACTCTAAAGCAAAGTTGAACAACAATGGTGATAGATCATCTCCTTGTTTCAAATCATTCCTAATAGGAAACATGTCGTACAAATTCTTGCCTACCCGGACTCTGCTTTTATTAGCCTTAACAGTTTCATGGGGATACCAAACTCAATAGAAATATCAATAAGAATATTATACTAACTGAATCATAAGCTTTCTTGGAGTCTGTAAAGAGCTGATGCACTGCTTCATTGTATTCCCATTTTTTTCTCAAGTATTTGACAAATGCAGAATATATGATCAGAAGTTGACCTGTTGCGTCAAAGTCCACGTAGATGATCCTCAATAATTTCCTCGCATATGGTATTAACCTAGACACCAGGATGTTGGATAAAATTTTGTACGTAGTTGGCAAAAGTGATATGCCCCTATAATTACTACAGTCTGTTTTAATGCCATTCTTGTAGATAGGTACAATGATTGATCAACTCCTTCCACTGCTCAGGCAATTCCTCCTTATTTCAAATAGAAATAATAATTTTATGGATCTCAGAGCAAATTGTTCTACCCCCTGCCTTAATCAATTCTGCTGGGATTTGATCATCACCTGGTGACTGTGCCTTTTTAGCTTTTCAATAGCCAACTGAACCTCAAAGGCACTTGGCTCAGGCACTAGTGGTTCAGCTGTGTGTAATTCTGTGTGCCTAACATCATTAACACCATGTATATTCAGTAGCTGAGAGAAATGGTTCCTCCACCTAGCCAAAATACTGTGGGAATCTGCAACCAAATCACCCTTCTCATCAATACTATGTTACTTCTAGGCTAGTAACCCTTCTTAAAGTCATTCATACCCTCATACAAGTCCCTAATATTTTTTTTTTTACTATTTCAAGTTCCTCAATTTTAGCTTTCGGATATTCCTTCTTTTTTTTCCTGAAGTGTCTGCTAGCTTCATGTCTTACATTGTTTAGATTATCTGCATTGCTTTGGCTTGGATCCTTTATCCACTGTATTTTAGCCTGCTTCCTTTGATCTAAAAAACATAAACATTCTTCATCAAACCATGGTTTGAGCTGCTTCAAATTTTGCAGTCCTAGACTCTCTTTAGCCGAGGTTTTGATATTCTCTTTAATGTTCTCTCAAGCCATATTTATGTCCTCACCATCACTTAAGTTCTCCAAAGCTGCAAACCTGTTTGTAATCTCAAACTGTTACTGCTTCCTAACCTCCAGCTCATTTAGCTTCCTGAGATTAAATCTTTCCCCATCAAACATCTGTGCTGCTTGTTTACTTACTGCCAACATTTCCCTAACTCTTGCAACCCCCAGATAGTGGTCAGTATCACAATCAGCTCCCCTGCGACTTCATACATCTATTTTTTTTATCTCAGTAATTAGCCAACTTGATGCACAAAATTTTTGTTGTACAATAAGTTTTATTTCATGCCTCAACATGTTTCGAGCACATGTGCTCATCATCAGGAGGTCAAAATTGCATTACACAGCCTCTGGTATCATCACACCTATAGGTGGCCGTCTCATGCACAAGACGGCTACCTATAAGTGTGATGATACCAGAGGCTGTGTAATGCAATTTTGACCTCCTGATGATGAGCACATGTGCTCGAAACATGTTGAGGCATGAAATAAACTTATTGTAAAACTAATTTTGTGCATCAAGTTGGTTAAATATTGAGATAAATATACTGAGATGCACGGTCAGCAAAACATCAAAATTCATACATCTAGTATACTCAACTACCATCTTCTATCTATCAATATGTGATCAATCTGGATGTGAGTCTTCCCATCAGGAGAGGTCCTGGTGTACTTGTGAATGTTTCAGTGCAGGAACATTGTGCCCTTAACAAGATTTTTTGATGTGGCAAAGTTTACTTTTTGAATACCATTATCATTACTATCCTAATGTAGACTCTTATCCCCAATTGTCAGTTTGAAAATATTCTTTCTCCCCACTTTTGTATTAAAATCTCCTAGTAGAATTTTCATATGGTACTTAGAAAAATGATAAAAAAAACCTGCTCTAATTCCTCATAAAACTGTCTTGTGAATCATCACTTTTCTCCTCATTTGGTGCATGTACATTCGGGACAATTATATTACACCAGCGACCTCTCAGAACTACAAATATATGCCATCCTATTGCTAACAAACTCAACTCTCTTGACTGCTGATATTATTCTTTTGATGTGTACAGCATTCATTAAACTGACATTGCAGGAGTGGCCTAGAAGCTGAAGATATGCAAGTTATTTATAGATACCTGGTCACAAGTCTGTTACCTGCACATCTTGAGACAGAACTCCAAGGTGGCTCTATGCCTAGGCACCCTACCTCACCATTTTCAACTTCTCATTATGGCAGGTGAGTTATCAGTTTTTGAGTGCTGTATTGGCTAGTTTTGGTACATAAGAGTTCTTTCTTCATCCTTTTCAAAATATTAATTTGATTTCATAAAGCGCCATGGAAAGGGGAGTTGAGATATACCACTATACATTAACTTCAGTGCTGGATGAAGGTACATGGTCAGTTTCGTGTTCCAGCCACTGTACCTCCTCCCCAGTACCCATTAAGCTTTATAATCTGTCCTTTAAATCTGAAAGTAGTTAGAGACAACAAGGCCCCCCCTCCCCCTCCTTTAAATGCCCACTTCTAGGCCTGTCCATATTGTGTGTTGTATTTGATACATTTGTAAATCTAAAAAGTTAAAATGAAAAGTGTATCCTACACATGAATGAACTTTTAAAACATTTCAATTTTATGCAGCTTCATTTATGACCCTTTTTAAAATTTGATTATTTTAATGTTACATAAATTCCTGAAAGAATTTTCAGTATACACAAATGTGTGTGGGGGAATGTATAGAATACCATATTTACCCAAATGCAAGGTGACTCCAATCTAAGATGACCCCTAAAAATTAAATGTTTGCTAACGAAATATATTTTCTTACTAATTTCGCACACTTAATACATAAAGCATGTCAGATTGTATCTACCTGTACCAATCAGTGTCACTGTTTCCAGCTTCACAGTCAGAACTTTCACCTTCCTCACATTCACTCCAATCCTCATCCTTAACTATCATTCCACAACATATCATTAGTCCCATTCACTGCATTTGATGTATAGCACTTCCTAAAATCCCTCACAGTCACTTCTGGTGAGATGCACTGCCATGCCGTTAGTAATCCACATTGTCTACATACTACATTTATATTTCTTGGTTTATAAACTTAATTGATCCCAAAAAGATTCACAATTTTTTCCACAGATGGTGTTAGTGGTGTTCAGAATTTTAAATACATGTGTTTGGGATTTCTGTGTCATGTTTGTGGTCTGATCAATCTAAATTCATGGCTCTTTTTATGGTTCTTAATTTGTGGATTGTTCCAGGTTTTATATTTGACTCTTGTAGTTAATTTTTATTTTTTTCAATAGCCATTTTCTTGTTACTACCCTCAGACTAGATCTGTTCACAGGTACATATTTTAAAAAGTTACTAGTTGTTTGGTGCCCAGTGTTTGGGAATAACCTAATCCATGGGGTTTAGCTGGTTAGGTGCTTCTTTGCCTGGTTTCTGAAACGTCATCATGCATGTTTAAGAAATTAGATGAGGGTTCAGGTCAGTTAGCTTCTGACAGGCTTTGTTCTCTCTTTTGGATTTCTTGGCCCTTGAGGCTGGGACCCATACATTGTCCTAAAACATTGGTAGGGAATTATTGCTCTAGGTTGCCTAAAACATAAATATGGCATTACTGCTCTGGGCTGCTTAATATCTCAGGAGAACTTAGACCTCATATGATTTGATGATTCAGTCCCTGGTTTGGCTCCGCATGGCCCTGTTCAGTGCTTCATACCTGAATTATGATGACCTCACATATTTAAGCACCAGATTTAAAGAAAAAAACTCATCTTGCTTTTGATTAAGTACTGTTGCTACTATACATTTTTCAAAGGTTATGTTTGTGACTAAGTCACACACAAATCTCTGCTGCATAATGAACATTTGGTCTCTTGGGTTATCCAAGTCACACTTTGCAACACTGCATTTGTTCATGAATGGTATGATATGAGTGTGTATCCTTCCATGCTGTCCAGTTTGAAGTGTTGAGCACAGAAAGTGACTAAAGACAAACTTTCTTTATTCTGATAAACAACAAGAAAATCCTTTCATTGTTTTAATATTATTTGCCTCAAAATTTGTATCATAAGGAAAAAGAAAATGAGTGCAGTGAATATCTTCTTCCATTATTTCTTAATTTCAGGATTTGAGTGTGATTCCTGCATATTACAGTTTTTTTTGTCTATGACCATCTTCCATTCAGTTAAGTTTAACTGTGTGATATAACATTCCTGGTAGCTCAACTGAACAGCCAGAACTAAGGGAAACAGTATGTACCAAAGAGCAGTAAATGGTTTGTGATAAAAACATCGACTGGCTGCATAATTCTAACTGTAATGTGTTCAGTGACATGTCAGGGGTTCGTGGATTTTAGAAAAAGGGTTCATGAAACATCCACTGGCTGCACAATTCTAACTGTAATGTGTTCAGTGACAAGTCAGGGGTTTGTGGATTTTAGAAAAGGGCTCATGAAGTAAGCAAAGACATTTTGAAGGGCTTTTTTATGTGCTGTCTCATTTTGATGCTCTTTGAGAAACAACAAACAAGAATGGCTGCTGGTTGAGGCTGACCAAATATTCACAATTATTGCAAAATCCATAAGGATGTTAGTAAACAAAATTACCCTTCAGAAGTGGACAGTTCACTTCGAAGTAAACGACAGACAGTCTCATATGCCTAGAAAAATGTTTAAGGCAGATAATATGAATTGGAGTTCCATTGTGACAAAAACAAAAAACGTTCATAATACCGTGATGTAGTGGCAAAACATTTCCCCTCCTGGCCATCAAGGATTACATATTGGGGGAAATGGTTTTCACATTAGGCTGATGAAAGTTCATTATGAAGCAGGGTGGCTATAGGAGGCAGTGTGATTGCAGTGCTAGTCAGAAATATCTCTTGACTTGCTGGGAATCAAACCCTTCACCCAACCATTAGCTAGTCATGTTAATGATCATGGTACCATGCTTCCCTCATTGGATTTCATTGTATAAATTAATTAATTACTGTCACCACCCAAATGTGTTTCTTTACCCATCTGGTTCTTGGTCAAGATATTAAGCCAATTGAGCTATGAAAGAGACATATTTCAGTAGTCTGTATGTTCTGGTGAAGAAAAAGTCCCTGTCCATGTTGAAACTTGAATCGTGTTTGTGTAGGACAGTGCTTTTATTGAGTGCACTAATACATAGTGCAGTTGAATAAAAGTTTTATAGATTTGATGATGACAAACTGAAAATTAAAGTCGAATATTGCTTTATCTTTCAGACTAGTGAAGATGTTGCCAGGAATGAATTTGAATGGCGAATCACAAGAGAATTGAATAGAACCCATTACCTGACTAAACAGATGTCCTTATAACTTAGCATACAAAGATAAATGTGAAGACGAGGGATATTTTAGGATATTTTTGGGCTATTATCTCACAACTATAAGAGCCTGTTTCTGTGGTTATAAATACACGTGTTTCTTGATGGATGTCTCTTCAGATTTGTTACAGGTCCCCCAAACCTTCAAGATGCATCTGGAAACATTGGCAAGGTTCCAAAGGTTCATATAACTAATGACATGACACCAGAATTAACTCACTTGGTTGTCTACAGAGCTCTGAGTGCAACAGTGTGTTTGTTTATTGAGGGTGAGGAAGATAGACATTACATTGATATTTAAGGAGCAGAAATGTTGTAGGAGAGAGTAATATAAAACCAAGCATAAATATGGAATTCATGACAGTTTAGGAGTATGTTTGTGTAAATGAGGAAGTTTGAGGAATTGTGAAATTTTTAGGTTTTCATGACAGTGACCTTGAAAATTATTCTGGTTGTGGCATCATGTTGCCTGTTAGATAAGAAATCTGCCTCTTTAATTTACAAATTGTTTATCCCTGAGGATGGAAGTAACAGACTGTGCCAAAATATCAGTGTTTATGAACCAGGGTGTATGTTGTCACATTCCAGAAGACAATATTCTTCGTTTTACCTGCCTGTCTTCAATATTTTGTCATGACCAAAAATTGTATTGTCTCTGCAGTGTTAATGAGACACATTGTACAGTGTAAGTATTAGTACACAACATGATTATTGTGAACGTATCTAAACATGATTATTTTCAGTATAAAATGCATATCTTTTTTGTGGTACTGCAATTGAAGAGATGTTAATGACAACCCACGGTGGATATTTGCAAATAAAACTTATTCAGAAGTCATGATATAAATCAATGGAAATCCCCCATCTATGAAAGTGTAAGAAAACAAAATAGTAATAAAAGAATCAGAAATTGTGCATGTACATTCTTGCAGCTGTGTTAAAATGTATGTGTAAAACTAGCAGGTTTTTTATAGGAGGGGAAAAGAAATGGAGACTAGCTGTGTGTGTGCATCATACACCCAGCACTAAAAACATATGATATGTTGTTGGATTAGTTCATGACTGAAGAAAGCTACTAATTGAGGTTTAGTAATATACATACAATTTTAGAAAGGAAAGAAAATAATATTCTGTACTACTGGGCACCACCAGATAAAGGAATTTTTTTTTATACACTAGGCAGAATTTGTGAACTCATATAATACTTGTTTGCATACCACCAACTGGGGAAACTTGTAATGTTCATGCTGAGTTTTATGCAGATTGCATGTTAAAATACTGTACAGAATAAACAGGCTGGGACAGTAGTGAATTATTGTTTATAATTTCAGGCTCTCTACATCTAAATCTTGACCTCTTCAAACATCTGGATATTTTCCTGGGCCCACAACTAACAAGTTTAGTCTCAGAAGTAGCCGATCAATGCAGTCGGCACGCAACTACTTGTAACACAAATTCTGTGGATCCTAATCCAAAGTTTGTGTATTTCAATAAGCTTAATCTGGCTCAGAAAAGTACAGTGCATCTTGACAGCAGAAGAAGTGGCAATGTGGCAGTAACCCCAGAAGTCTTACGATTACTTGCAGATATCAACGCTGACAAAGCAAGGTACAGTGTGCAATTAATATTTCCTTATAAGTTTCATTCTTTTATATATGTGTATGTAAGTTCTAATTTTCTGTCCTTTATATAAGTGTATATGGTCTTGTAGAATTTTCTCCCAAGGCAGGCTACCTTAAATATCTTTATCCTCCTGAAGCTGTGGTATAAGACAGTTTTGTAAAAAGAGTAGAGGACAATATAAAATGGGTGTGAAGATGTTGCTAGATACAGCTGGCTTAGGATAAGGTCTATTGTGGGCTGCTGTGAGCACAGTAATGAACATATGGGTGCATAAAAATCAGGGGATTCATTCTCCAGCAGACTTACTGTCAGCTACCTAACAAGGCTTCATCTCCTTCATGGACATAAGAAAGCAGATTGAGTCTCTCTCAAAATGTACTTGTTTGAATAAAACACTTAACAAGAAGACTAAATGGTGTACTCCATGACATAGTACACAAACTATTTACCAAAGCATTTTTACCTTCAAAATGTCATACACTTTGATGGTATATGCATAATTTCGCTTATATCTCTAAGAACAGTGTGGCTTTCCCTGTGCCATGTTTCACAAAACTATCAAATGGTCAGTAGCATTAATGTGCAAAACCCTTAAGACTGAATTTCACCCACATGAAATTCACTGATTTCAGCCTCGTCTAATAGTCTCTTTAGACATCTTCCAAGTCGAATTTATCCATTTGGCATACTGTTATTTTTCATTCCTGTTACATGTCAGGGCCAAATTGATTTGTATCTTCTTAGTTTCTCATCAGTTGGTTCTCCTTTCAACCCTTCCAAAATTTCTTCATTCCTTTTGTGGTCAGATTGGGTTTAGCTGGCTGTTCTTCTGAAAAAGTTATTCTCAATTGATATCAGTCTTTTTTTAAAATCATTTCCTCTGAGGGTCCTAATTTCACTTCCATGTAAAAGAATAGGTAGAGCCAGTGCATTATATACTTTTATTCTTTAAAATTTCTGGACAGAATTGGTTTAAAAATTATTTCAGAACCATTAATCTGTAAGGGGTATCATAAATACGTTTTACTAGCAGCATTGCCTGTTCAGTATCGCACACGTCAGACATGTTCCTGTTGCTCTTACAGAAATGCCACGTGTCCACAATCTATTAAAAATTGAAATTTGGCATTAGGGAAGGTGTCCACAGATCCCCTGGAAACCCTCTTTGCAGCCCAAAGAACAGTTTGAGAACCACTGCTTTAGGTGATATGGTTCAGACCACTGTTTCTCAATTATGCTGGTGCCAGGGATACCTTACAAAGTCTAATTCTGCAGACCCTGTACCCAAAATTATCTCAGCCTGTAAACGCTCTAAGTGTAATATCTGGTTGCTTTTCAGGTTGGAATCTTCAGAAGCACATACATAAACTGTAAAAAACCTTCATCAAATCAGTGCAAAAATTGTTTCAAACTCAATTTCCCTACCACTAATGACATTGAGCTAAGATGATTAGTAAAAGCCTAAAGAGTAAGGGAACTTTGTTCTGCTGAGTGGAATCTACTCAACTTGCAGATCTCTGGTTGAGAAAAAATTGGTTTAGAACTTGACATAACTTCTATAAATTCCAGTGAGTGTACGGCAAACATAATTTGTACAGCTGTTACCAGTGTCAAGCATCATTATGTAATTTATCACCACAGTAGCCAGATGGGCCAGGACAGTGTAATTGGTATTCTGCTCACTACAGGTTGGATGGTCCTGGGGTCAAATCCTGGTGGGGGGGTGAGATTTTCCACACCCATCAAGACCAGACCTGGGGCCCACCCAAATGTCTGTACAATGGGTACTGGGGTCATTCCCGGGGGTAAAGCAGCTGGGGCATGAGGTTAACCACCCAGCCCCCACCTAGTGCTGAGGTTAAAAAAAAAAGAGTACAGCTATACCTGTACCACCTCTCTGTGCCTTCATGGTAGGTTGTAGGATGAACTTTACATTTGTAGCCACTTGTGCCAATCATGATTAGAACCGTAGTAAAGTTTTACACATTTGTGAGCCTTTATACAATAAATATCCTATCTTTCTTTCTTTCCAGAATGTCAACAACAGGAGAAATAATATTGAAGACAATGAGCGATTACTGGGTTGTGGGCAAATTGTCAAATCTCCGAGAGTTTTATGTTGTCATTCATCAAAAGAATGCTAACCTCATAGAAATAAATGGTAAGAATGTTTAATGAAGCCTGTATGTAAACTGAGTAGAGAGAAACTTTACATTCTCACAGTTGAATATCAAAACATATAATTATAGTACCTACTACTGTTACCAAATATTAGTGCTCCTTCTGCTGTTCTCCACTTTGCAAATAATGCTTTTTCTCATATGTAGATATTTAACAGTTTCATAGTTTTTAAAGTTAATTTTAGTAATGTATAAAAAGTAATGAAATTGTCTGAAAAAAGGAAAGGATTTATAAACCGCTAAAGTGGATCTTGTTAAAGTTATTCAGTTAGGCATTGTTTCACTAAATATTAAAGACAATGGAACTAAAAAAAATACCAAAAATTTTTTAGTTATGTCTGCTCTTGGCAATGCAATTAACAAATAATTTGGGGGATGCCTGTATAACACAAAGCCAGGGGTTACAAGACTTGAGGAATAACATAGTTAATTTCATGCTACTTTCTTCACATCGAGATCCCTTGTGGTCAGATTGATATTAAAATACAAAGACCACGTAACTGGATACATTTTTTAAACTTAATCCACAGTAACCTCCTGTCCACCACAGAATTTGAGTATCCAAGTTCTTCATTTGCATGCAGATTTGCTAACCACAGTATTTGGTTTTATGTATATGTGGGAAAAATTGGTGTCTTCTGCCCCACATGCTGGGGGGTCAGAGCTGTAATGACAAACTGTCCACTCCCCATCATCACGCCTAATTTGTGTATGATTAATTTTAATATTATCCTCTCAACTATGCCCAGATATGCCAAATGGCTCCATCTTGTCAGATTTACTGACTAAATTTAAAGTGGACTTAAGGTTTCAAGAGTTTTAAGAGTAGAAGCAGTTCTTGTATTCCTGAATTTCACAAGTGACCATCTTGCCAGTCACAGTATTATTACAAATGAAACCCTTTGAGTTTATGAGGCATTACTTCATATGGTATTTTCTAATAAACAAGGTGATTCGTGACTTATGGACATTACTGCAGTTGTTTTCCTAGGTCTCTGTGATTAAAAAACATTATATAAACATGTGTCCTATTTTGGACGGTTGCAGAGTAATGGCCGCTTAGAACGTAGAATAGAGTAAGGAGTGTTGAAAATAAATGGAACAAAATCATAAATAAGCGTAGTACCTAATTTAATTTAAAGCATAAATTTAACTTATATTCATGAAATTGCCTTTAGTTTACATTGATTTGTGCTGTAAGCAGGTTTTCAAAAATGCCACAGCTCCATTGCTGGTCAGTTGTAAACAGTGAAAGTTGCGAGTTGTAGGTTCTGGTGACTTCCATCTGGTTCAAGGATGCATAATGTGATTTGCATTGCGCGGTTTACAGGAGGGTGTTTACTGTAATTAAAAAATACTATAACTCTGTAACCAATGAGAATATGACCCATGCTGATAATTAACTTTTTCGATTATAAAGGCCTAGGAAATCATCTCCTGCAGTAATGTCAACAAGTCATGAATCATCCTGTATTTGTGTGTGTGTGTGCAAGCTGCACTGTAACAAGTACACTTGCTTGGAAAAAAAAAAAAAGTTTTACCTTACCAAGCGTAAGACCACATATGTCCATTCCAAGACTCCATACTATATGTCCCCAGGTATTTTTGGGCCTATAATAAAATGCCATCTTGGGGTAACTTTTGGATTTGTAAGTGCCTGAGTTTGGAATTGCACATAATATTTAATTGTAATATATATGTTTTCAGATGAAGTGAAGAGGCTAAGTGACAGCCAACTTAGGAGCATATTCTTCCATGATTAAAATGAATTTCAGTTAGTGAAATTTTAATTTGAACTTTGCTATGACGAGGAAACATCACATCATGTGAAGTCATGTGTACATTCTAACATCCATTCCAAGTGAACTTACTGTGAACTTGCTGTAATTACCTTGCATCCATTTTACTATGTAAATATGTTATTTAAAATAAATATTTTACAGAATGCACCACTCATGTAACTACTACAAAGATGTTATGACTGATTGATTATACATGTACACTTAGCATCCAGGAACAGACATTTTGTATCTCCTGGTTTACTGAGTTTGATGGCCATATTTTTGATCAGAGGGAACTGCATGCCTTCAGAAATGGCTAGTAAATCTCACTCTGCAGGGCTGTCAACCACACTTTACTTTGGGGGTAACAGTCTTAGTATTGTAGAAGTTCAGTGCTTGGTCACCTGGCCCACACAGATGCCAGTGCAATAATATGCCTCTTGGCCCTTAAAAGGTTATTATGAAAGAAAGAAAGATCACCTCGCATACCACTGAAGTGCTTGAATCTTATGGATGTCTTACCCAGAAGTAGAGGTCTAATCATTAATATGTTCCAAGCTCATAAGCAATTTTTAGCCTCCTTTCCTCCCAAAAATGGGAGTACTGGGTTTTGAGATCGCCATACTTTTTGTGTGTCTGCTCCTTCAAAAACTTGGTATGAACCTTATGCAATTGGAGGAGACTCCAATGCCATACTTTTTAACTGTCTACAATCAGCAACAGGAACGTAGTGAAACTGTCAGGAACAAGAGATCACTAACACCACTTATTTGAGGTCCTTAAATTATGTATGATAAAAGGTCTTCAGAATTTCTGTTAATGTAATTTTTTAGTAGAATGTAAGATAATAGGACAGTGGCTGTGAAAAATGTCTTTAGCTTCCAGTGTGGTGGAGGTAACTAAACAAACCACTGGAATGTGGAATTTGATACAGAAATAAAGCACAACACCTGCACATTTACATCCAAAATATTAGTTGCATGTCAATAATTAAAAATGTGATGTTACAAAACTTTGTCATACCTGACAAATTTATCTTAATCTGTGTTGAAGTAAGAAGTTCGTTAAAAAAATAATAAAACTAACATTAATAACTAATTAATAAAACTAACATTAATAACTAATATGTATGGAGAACTATAAATTTATGTTATAGGAAAGTAGAATGTGACTTCTGTTTAACTGTAAAGCTGTGACACATTAAATAATCACCATCAATTTACTGACAGAATGCTGGTGTGACCAACCAACCAATTCTTCAGACCTCACCCTTTGATGCTGAATAAAATCCCTTCATGCAGTGGCAGCGTGCCGAGATTTTTAACTGGGGATTTAAATTTTTAATGCTTACTCTTAGAAAAAAAGGCATATCTCATAGGCTTCTCCTTCAAATGTATGGAAATAAAATTTTGCACTGTGTTTATGAATTGGTTAATTCAGGAAAAAATGTTCACCTATTTTTATAACAAATTTAGACCTCCGAAGTCTATGCATTATATAAAATGTGGTGCAAATAGTTCATTACTCACATAAATTGGGTTGCTACAGAAGGCCTGTGGTACCTTGGATCACTGTTTTATCATAACACACACTACTCACAATGGGGGTAACTTATAAATTTACTCTGGTGTGATATTCCGCGAAACAAGGCACTATGCACAGGCCAACATCACATCAGGCGTATTTACACACTGTACCCTTTCTCTGGCCACGAGATGAAGAGAGACAGCAGCAGAGTTTGGTGGATGATTTCAATGGCCATTGCTGGTTATGGCGGCTCTCAAGTCACACATTTGTTGCAGCCACACTTGGTCTTCCAACCAATCTGGGGGTGGGGTGATCTTGGCTTTATCAGCTTCTTTAATCAAATTCTTCACCAGAAGGAGCCTGAAATGTCAGTGGGTATACTTAGCCGTACATGAAGGTAACAGAAGCCAACTGTTAAGTACTGCTAGATCCAGAAGGTGGAAAAACAATTTTGTCGTCCACTTGAAGGTATGTCGACTCATCGAACAGCTGTTGGTCATACAATCAGAACTGTCAATATACCCCATGTGCTTATAGTACCTACTGTTCCATGATGTGAGGTTTCATGGGGCGGTTGCTGTCATCACAAAAATTTCCTTCAGCTGGTGGTGGGTCCATGTTAGTCAGCATGTAAATTTCTCGTCTGTCCTTCCAAACTAATGCGGTCAAGCCTCCACTGTTCTTTGCCCTTACTTCACCCCTTTTCAGTTTCAGTTGTTTTGGTCCAAAGTCACAAGGCATGTCTTTTTCTATTGGGCCATACTGTCCTACAAGAATTTATTTTACCTCTGCCCAAGTCATAAAAAATCTTGGGGATGAAAAGACATTGCTCATAAATATTTTGTGTCCTAAGCATGTCGTCAGTGGCAGAGTGTGAGTCTTTAACCAAGTACACTCTCGTGTCATATGTATACCCTAATTCATCACAGAGTTCGTAAATTTTGATGCCGAAACGGTTTCTTTTCTTTGGAACGTACTGCCTGAAGATAACCCTGCCCTTGAATTGTACAATTACCTTGTCCACTGCCAAATGGTCTGAGGGGTTATAGAATTTAGCTTAGGCCTTGTTCAGTGTGTCAAAGACAATCCTTTGTTTCCATAGTCGGTCATATCCTTCACCTTCATCAGGTCTCTGTGCATTGTCTGCAAAATGCAGAAAACAGTATGTGTAAAAATCTGTCTTATGTCTTGGTTTCACCATTAAATGGAGTGTGTAGCTGTCTGAGTCTTGACGAGTAGTCATGTAGTGTGTCGTGTACCATCTGCAGAGCTAAGGCAATGAAAGTCATGTCCAGCAACATAATGTCAGGCAGCTGGTGGCTAGGTCCAGCTTGTCCAAATGTTGTCAGTAGGATAAGTTAAGTTCCACCAGCAGCTGAAAAATTTCTGTGAAAAACATCAACACAGACAGTGTTGAGCTCCCTTGTTGACGTGAGGAGCCTCACTTATTTTCACAAAGGATGAATATTTGTGTTCCTTCCTTGAGGCATTCCCCAGGTTGGTAATCCTCCGCCACATGTTACAGCCTCTGTTTAGTCTTCTACTGAGGCTGGCTGTTGTTGCTGTTCTTCCTCAAATTCATCTTCAACATCGTTAGCCTCGGCTCCAGATTCTAAGTCAGTGTCAGCAACCAAAATTTCACTGATGGCTTCCTCCTCAAGTCTGATTTTTTTTTTTTGGCAGCCATTTCCCAATGCTTACAATGGTCTGCCTTGTTTATAATCCTGTGTGTGACTAGGCACTGTTGCAGAAATGTAATGCTACATATATATGAGCTGCTTCTACAGTGACAGCTAAACAGATCTAAATGCACAGTTGCTATGTGTTGACATATAAATCAGGGTTGCTGGAGGGGTTTAGGAGGAGGAGGGGGTCCATTCTGGCTCCACATAGATACCCTGACCTTCAAGGGTCCTGCAGCATAGCAAACATCCACAGCATATAGGACAGGAGTGAACAAAATTCCTCCAAACTTCGACACACTGTTTGCGACCCCTTTATGGGTCTTCGGTAGTAAGTGGCTAATGTCCATTTAGAATAGTGAGTGATAACAACCATTACCCATAGTTTCTGACTGATATACATGGTTCTCACACAGGATGTGATGAAGTCCAACAGTCTTTTGAGAAATGCTGAAGTAATAGGCTAGCACAATGGGCTTGCCTAAAGGGACGTAAATGAATATTAAAATTCTACCATGTCTATTACCATAAACCCACTGGGCAGACTTGTATCACAAGTTGACACACAACTACATATTAGCACTGACAGTTGTATACAAGTATTTTTAATTCACGAAAATTCCAAGCAGCCCCATTTAAGGCATTTTATTGTTTAACAAATATTTCAATATGAAATTATAGTACATGAATGCTACAAACAGAAAGGAGACAGTATGACTGTATAGTAACTACATAATTATACATTTATCTTTCCAAAATTCGCAGTGTCACGATATGGGGGCATCACATTATCAGATCAGTGATGGTTCTAATGTCAACTTGCCAAACTGTCCACACAAACCTTGACTCCCTCCATGACATTATTTCAGATGCAATACAACTATAAAAAGACTGTGTTCAATTGTTCTACGAAGGACTGTAGGACTGGACCCACAATACAGTTCAATCATAAACATCCTCTTTGTCAGCTATGTACCGTACAATATCAGCAGGTCGAACCAGCTTCTCAGCATCTGTATCTGGAATCTCGAACCCTATGAAACAAAAATGTTACATCAGTTTACAGTAAGCAGATGGGCTGCCATTTCATCAATAGTCACATGCCTATTTGCCAGAACCATGTCACAGGCATGTTCAATATTGTCAGCAGTGGTGGATGTGGATGGACAGCCTGACCACCTTTGATACTTGTGTGACCATTTCTGAACTTTTCAATCCAATTGTAACACTGCACTGAGGCAAGACATCATTTTCATATTGACAGCTTTCTGCCCCCGATACGTCAGCCCACAAGAAACAGATCACACCATGGTGCTCTTCTTTGGTGTATATGGAAAGGACAGTGGCCATTTAACAGCAGTATAACATGCCAAAACCTTATCAGACAAGTTTGAACCTAAGTCACAGCAACTACAACACATGGCACTGACAAGTGCATGAGCAAGTAGGTGTGAATAACAATTAAAAAAAAAAAAATTATTTAACTGACATAGAGCTAGCGCAGCATAGTTGGTGTAATGACTAGGCAATGGACTGGATGATCCGGTTTTTGAATCCCAGCATGGGCAAGAGATTTTTCTCTCTTCAGAACTTCCAGAATGTCCCTTCGGCCCACCTAGCCTCCAATCCATGAGTATTGGGGTTCCCTGCCACCAGTTACAGGGCTGGGGCATGAAGTTGAGCACTTACCTCCATCTAGTGCCAAGGTTAAGAATAAGTGGAGCTATATCCCTACTCCCCCTGTATGCCTTAATGGAATCAACAGGAACAGCTTTACCTTTTATTGAACTGATCCCTTAGTGCTATGGTAGTTGAGTCACTGCAGTGACTGTCTGCAGGCTGCAGGATAAGGGATTGGGTCTCATTCCTGGCAAGAGAGAGGTGGAACAAAGTGGTACTGAAAAAGGTCCCCCCCCCAAAAGTTCTTCAGTTTCCCCATCCACATCACTCAATCAATGCTCCATACTCACATTTCATCAACAACCACTGACACTATACTACCTTAGCAACTGACAGCATCCTTAAATGAAACACATCTCTCTCTCTCTCTCTGTCTGTCTCTCTCATTTGTGATCAAATAATGAATTTGTACATACATACCAAATTCATCTTCCATGGCCATGATTACTTCTACATGGTCTAATGAATCCAATCCTAGGTCATTCATGAAATGTGAATCTAGTGTGAGCTGTAAAATGAAACAAGTGAAAATGTAAACCCTTGTGTTTATAAATTGTCATGGGACAATGGAAAACTTACATGTTCTACCCGGCTGTACGTAACACACATAAATAAAATGAATCTGTGATAAAAATGTAAGATTCAAAGACACCAACTCACACTAATCATACACAACTGACAATGAATATAAGAAATAAACACTAAAATCTTTCACATTAGATTTGTATTTTTGAAACACGGTTTAATTTTGAAATGTCTCTGATTTAAAGTAGGCATTTCTTTTATTTTCTTCCAAGCACCCTCTCCAGTTCTGCTGTCCACCCATCCTCCTATTCAATAGGTAATGTGACCCTTTCTGCAGGAGGTACAGCAGCCAGCGTGTGAAGATTACCATTCACTTCCATCTAGTGTGAAAGATACACGTGTGGAACTATTTCTCCATTCTCGCATATACCTTCACATGATATGTGGTAACAGTACCTTATCTATCTTTGCCTGTGACTAAAACTGCACCAAGTTTCATGCACAAGTACTTGGTAGTCTGGTTGCGCCAAGCATATTATCATCACAATCCTCCCTCCCCCACCTACACCAATAAATGAATATAAGACAGTGGTACCACTGCACCTGATGAACTTCTCTGATGTAATGAATGAAAAATGATGCTGTTTAGCAAAAGAAATACCAAAGTCCTTCACACAAATTTCCTCCACACCTGTCTTTTTCTCACATTTGCACCATCCTGCATCTAAGTATTTTTTTCCAAATAACTCATACATAAACAATAATTTCTACACAAAACATTCCTCATCACTGAAAAGAATAAACAACTGTTAATTTCCATCTCATGTTATCAACACGAGTACCTGACAACATACATCTGAAACATTCTCATGTCAATAAAAAATAATTATAATAAAAATAATTTTAATTGGCCCATATCTAGTATTCAGGCATGTTTGCTAATGAATAATTTTACGTGTGGTCAACCTTTCTACATAAGTTAAAAACGTGTTCTTTATTCATCCTTCTGCACCCAGCAAAAGATGAGGTCTCCAATCTTCTGGGATGTGGTGCTACATCAATGGGTGATTGGTGATTTGAGGTGTGGGGATCGCATCTCCTGAAGATGTGATCACTGTACTGTCCTGAAATTACCACGTCACCAATTAATCAGTGACATGGTACCACCTCCCAGAATATCCAAGACCTCAAATGCACCTGTGCAAAAGCCTGAAACCTTGCAACCACAATTGTAGTACCACCTCCCAGAAGAACCAAGACCTCAACTGCAACAGTGCAAAAGCCTGAAACCTCGCATCCACAGTCAGTCTTATGACAGTCTTATACCTGTCACAAATTTCTCTCTGTCACTATTGTTACAGAATGTTACTGTATGTAACATCTACATTTGCAATGGTACAAGTCCTAATATACATTAACAACCTTTCCCTCCTAATATTAAAATAAAAATTTAGTTCCTAATATAAGTAACTCCACTGGGCAAAGAATCCTTCTTTAAAAGCTACCAGCCACTTTGATGCCCAGAAAATTCTGTGCCTTTTATGGAACCTAGACATTCATCACTATATTCACAAGAGCCCTCAACCCTACCCTGAGCCTGATGAAACCCATCCACACCCTCCCACCAAATTTATTTGGCATCCTAACACAGACTTTTGTAAATCTGACCCCCAAGTATAGACACCAACGGATCCATTAGTTAGTTAGTCGGAGGCAGAGAATGTTCCATGAAATGTTTGCCAACTTCAGGATGTTGCTTTACGAGTCACTTTGAATAACAATGCTGTTGCTATACGTCCGATTATTGCCATATGTCCAATTATCAACTGTTACATCACTGAGAGCCTTTAAATGTTTCAAGATACTGTATGATACTGCACAGTATCAGTTTTTATGAATCAGCTCCATGCTTACTATCACCTATAATAAACACCACTCCCTCATACTCACTACTCCTGTATATTTGTAAATATGACACTAACAGTTCAGCAAACAATGTATCTGTTGTGTTATCTGCTGACAAGTAACAAGGCTACTGTAATCACCATTTTCCTAACCAATGGATTAGGTGTTTGGGTCCACAAGCACAGACTGCAAGGTCACCACATCTCACACCCTTCAACTGCATCTTGTGGGAGAGGCGCATAAAGTACATGGTCTACTAGCAAAAACTGAGACAAGGGAACTATTGTAGCACATCATGAAGTCCACTGACCACATAAGAGGAAATAATGAACCTATCCGTAAGGCAACAAATTCATAAACAAGTTCTTTTTATGTGGCATGTGACACACACTTCTTTTCAATGTTGTACAGTTACGACAGAACACATATTGTAAAATTTTCCTTTACAGCCATATACATACATTAGCCTTTTAGCATATGGCCTTTTATATGCCAGTTTCTGTTGTGAGTGGAACACTGTTCAATTTAAATGCCCACTGCAGGACAATGTTTTCCTGTTCAGATGAAAAGGATGTATATTTGATGGGCCAACAATGTTCACCTGTGAAATCCTCCAAGCAGTGTAATGGTTGATAAGTGGCCTATGGCAATACAGCATTTTTAAGTGCAATGACTCATATAACAATATCCTTAAGTTTGGCAAATATTTTGTGAAACATCCTATATGTTTGTAAATAAATGCACATATGTTCCAAAATTAAAAAATATGAATTGTAAATTTTGTTGCCTTTTGTTACACAGTTTTCTACATAAACAGCAAGTAGTAATTCAGTTGCACTGATAAATGTAAATTCAGTGTAGTGTACCTTAATAGGATCAACTTTATCATAAAGTTTCAGAACCAAGAGAACTCTGCCTTGAATGAAATCAAGCGTGAGTGGCGGCTTGGAACTGTATAATCGTTTTGGAGAAATCACCCTCTGAAAAAAAAAACATACATAAAAAGAATTGAAAGAAGTATTTAAAATGGATACCTTATCAGCAGTAACCTTGTCATATGCTCGGCAAACTGTAAGGACTCTATCACGGATCTGATCCATTGAAGGTTTTGCTTCAGCGAAGTGTCGAATTTGATCTGCGTGCCACCAGGTCAGGCACTGTGAAGGGAAAGGGCAAACAAGCTCACTGTTCTCTAAAAACCTGGTTTTCTTACAGCAGAATATGATTTTGATTTACAGAAATATAAACTATAATACACACACGTTATGAGAATTGAGTTACCTATGCCAGCATGGCACTGCTTCATCAACTTGCCAAAATAACTACTAACCCACGATGGGATCTTCTTCTCTTACAGGGCTTAATTACACCAATTTCTATACCATTATTACATAGTAGTGCCAACACATAATGAAAATCACCATTCAATCCAACAAGTCTGATGCAGGCAAGTGTAGTTGAGACTACTAACATTTAAGACTGCATATGCACATAAAACAATAAAATGCTTAAGTCATGTAGCACATTATGAACTGGATATCTCATTACTTTCAGAAAAGAGCTACCACCATTTATTTAGTTTTCTGTTTCTCAGTTATTTTTACATTTTCTTTCAAACAAACAAATCAGGGAATATGTGCACACCTAATGGTTATGGCATGTTTGCTCCTCTGCAGACCTGATGGTCCAGAGTTCCTGTTTCCCCACATCCTCAAGTTTCACTAATGGCAGGGCCAAATTATGTTTTTCTCCAAAGTACCCAGTGTCTGGAGGCCAACCCAGCCTCCTACTGAATGGATAAAGAGAGCCTTTTTCCTTGGACAGCTAAAGTGACTGAGGCATGAAGCAGAACAGTCACCTCCACCTAGCACCAGAGTTACAAATTTGTGGAACTATACCATGACACTTCCATATGCCCTCAGTGTGGTGTGGCACTTAATTAACCTTTACTTTCCCCAAATAAAAAGCCACAAATTATGCAAAGAACAAAGTTGATAGCAGCAGTGCTAAACTTATGCATGATAAAACTGCACACATGCAAACAAAGCAGGGCAGTGAATGCTGAAGTATGCTGAAACACATAGGCTTTCTTGTGAAGTGTTCACTAAAATCATCCAATCTGAATGAAATATGAAGTGGTTACAAGTCTATTCATACAGTTCTTGAATTACAAATTTCATTTAAGACCTGTTCAGCAGTTATAAGTTAGATGCATACAGGCAAGTGATTGTCACAGGTGTTCTACACGGATGTGACCACACCTATAGTGCATATGTAGCGGGCACAATCATCTGCATATATCTGCTGCACACAGTGGCATAGATAAGGCCCCTGTGGACCCCTTGGTGGGGGGAGGTTCCATGCATCAGAGAAAGGCTCTTAACCACACAACTACTAAATTTTTTACGGGTTCCTTTGAACTGAATTCCACTGCTCTGAGAGAAAGCAGTAATCTGGATCCCTGTTGTAAGACCTCGGAGTAACTTCACTAATAATTTTTTGAAAGCCCCCCCATTTACCTTCTAAAGCCTACCAGTAAATTTACCTACCACAACGTCTAACATTCAAATATTCTACATTGTGATGACATGGAATTGTGTGTTTTTTTTTTTAATCTCAGAACAAACATCAGATTTTGCCTTACACAACATTAAACAATTGGTTCTTATAACCGAGGTGGAGAGTGTTTACAGCGTGGTACGCACAGAGTCCTTATATAACACAGATATGTTTCATCTTTAAAAGGTTAATGGGTCACAGGGGGCCCCAAAACAGTTACCTATGCAACTGGCTTAACAACATACCATATTTACCTGTACAGTAAGTATGAACTTTTTAACAGGGATAAGCATTATGTTGTTAGAGTGGCATAATGAGGGACCCTCAATTCTATCTGCTGCTCATTAGTCACCAATACTGATACCTCACTGTATTTCAGTAGATAATAGAGCACTATAACAAGAAGCAGTCAGAAAGTAATAATCAATATTTTTTAATTCAAGCTTTTCCCAAGTGACATGTGAGAACTGTATGGAACTTCACCACAACACTGCTGAAGACACAGCTATTTCTTAGTGTAATCTCCATTCTCATTGCCAGCCTTCTTCAACCTTCAAGTAAGAGCATGTATTCCTGCTCAGTAAAAGTTGCTCTCCCTCCTCTGCATCCACTGACACAAGGCATTCTGTTGTGCCTCATCATTGGTGTAATGGTGTCCCTGGAAGCTCTTTTTCAAAGGTTCACGCCGGTGATAATCAGATGGAGTACGGTCAGGACTTGCAGATGGATGTGACAGCACTGTCTGTCCAAAATTACTGATAGCCTCTGTGGTGTGCACAATTGCATGCAGCCTAGCACTGTCATGGATGTGCAGAACTTCAGACATTTGCTTGTGGAACTAACTCAACAGAAGTAAGCAATGAGACTCTTTGTGTTCAGGCACAATGGCCAAAGTTCATGGCTGCCCCCTAGGCAAGACATTCACAAGAACAATACCTTTCTCATCCCAAAAGATTGTAACTATGACATTTCCAGCCGAAAGCCCACTCTTTACATTTCTTCTTCCTTGGGACACCTTCACCTGCAGTGTCATACTGGAGCAAAATATCAATCTTAATTGCTTTCCTAATCTCTTTGTGAGCATCTGTCAGCATTCAAGGCACACAAGCACAGAACTTGCAACAGCCTAGAACTTACATAATTACCTTTATACAATGCCTTTACCAATGGAAGGGTGGAGCACAATTCATATGTTGTTATGCATCAGTCACCTGTGATGCAGTGAGGCATCATTTCAGGGCAAGTGCAACCAATCCACAGTTTGTCATGTAGTGACGCTCCTCCTCTTCCAGCTTCTTTAAACCATTGTATCCATTGTCAAACAGCACAAAAATCCAAAGCAGCTTCACTACACACACTAAGCAAACATTTGTAAATGCAAGTGGCTACTCACCTTCAACACCAACAAAAGTACATCAGTTCCTGCCATTGTTGAATCAACTGTGGTGCTGTCACATGCTGGACAGAGCAGTTTCTACTAATAAGATGATCAAGAATGTTCAAGGGTTTCAAGCTGTAGAGGTTATTCCCATAAAAATAAGAATGCAAGGAGATAAAAATATGAAGCATTACTTTCTGACTGTTCATTGTAAAAAATCTATACTCTCTGTTAACACAGTGGCATGGTTTGAGGAGCCTGACATGTGCAACTTTTTAATTATGAAATATCCGATAAGTGGAAATAGTTAATTTACTGAATATATGCAAGAAAGTCATGCACATGATTATTTTCAGCATTTATTTTGAAACATTTTGTGTTTATATTTTAGATGTTTTAAGAACTCCACTACAGCGGCATTTGGGATATCCCATGTAATATAACAACTAAATGAAAAAAGCATCAGTAACTTAATACATTTCAACAAGTGTGCATGGTATATATAAGAAGGTACTATCTCCACCCCGGCATGGATGGACTGACGAAAATAAGTTTCAGATGTATCCAGCCTCCAGGCCAATAATCAACTGGAGCATCTTCCAAATATGAGGCCCATGTGCTACCAATTAACCCTGATGTGAAGTACCATGGTGCAAGTGTACCCTTTTAGCAGAATGATATTCAGCATACAAAGTACTTCCTTGTTTTTCAGAGAACCCAACAGTTCATTGCTATGTTCAAAGTGGAACATATTCCAAGGCAACTAAACAGGTATGCCTGTGTACAGTCATTACACAATACATACAATCACATCCTGTCGTACAACAGCAACAGGTTTGGCAACTGTTAACCAGTTGCACTAGGTATGTGAAATGATCACAAATGTTTACACACACACAACTGGATTCCTTCACAAAACGAAACGCCTCATAAACCTAGACACCAACTAGCTGTGTCTCTTACACCCCCAATACGTTCAAATACGACCTATCGCAACACTGTCAACATTTGTGGGTACGAAGACATATATTAAAAAACGCGACACAGAACGTGATTACATATCAGGCTGTGTCAGGGCCAAGGCACCAAGTACTTCACAGGTTCGCGTGAAGAAAATGTGTCGTGTCAAAACGGAAATATTGTATTACCGCTTTCGATACAACTACGTCTATCCGACAATATAATACCTGCATGAAGGGTGATCTGTGAAGTGCACTGAATTGGTAACATGTTCTCGTTTGAAAGTAATCGCGTTGAAAGCCAGCAGCTGCAGATCGTACCAACATAAACCTCAACACACATGCATTTCGAACAACTGCATACCGCATGCTACTCGCCATTGCTGCCATTTTCTTACGCAGAAGAAATCCCACAATTCTTGCAGCATAGATTACTAGTCCTGAACACAGATTATCTAGTTGTTGTCCCAAAATTCCTACACCTCAAACAATACGATAAAGACTAGCGACATCATTTGATAAATATCATGAACTACATCACTAACCCGTAGTCGTGATCTGTGCTACTCAGAAAATTAGATGGTCAATGTGCTAAAGTGTATGTAGAGCACAGAGTATCGTGCATTGTACTCAGATTCATGCATTGTAGTTTGGTACGACCGAGGTAGCGGCAAGGTTTGTTGAAATGTTAACTATTACCGAAACGAAGACGAATTTTAGTTGTACAGTATTTAATTGTGACATTTTAGGCTTTCGCCGCGTTGTCGTGTGGAAAATATAGACGATTCTGCGTACATCCGTACCTGCCTGCATACATACATGTACATTTCCAAAGTCCATTAATTCCGTTCAGCAACAGATGGGCATGAAACAAATCATTATCAGACAACACATAGGACGAACACAAGATGATGATTACAAAACAACGAATTTAAAACTAACAGTTTCTTTAATATATGTGCAATAAATAGTATTAATTAGAGCACAATTACAGGAATGTAAATAATGATTGAGAAACAGCTAAAAATAACTAAGTCTAATTTTTACTATGTTCTAAGAATTCCGTAATTGGATAAAACGAATTAGTAATAAGATTTTTACAAAGTTTATTATTAAAATCACCCTCTCATTCCTGAGATGCTGAATATAACTGGGCAATCTGTCTTACATCCTGATTCATGAGTCTGTGACTCCCACCTGGAAAGCAGAAGGATTTGGAGTAGGGATGTAAAGTTGGTTATTGTTTCCTGTGTTTAATTCGTATACATTCAAACATGTGTAAAATTATTCAGATTATCTTTTGCAAATAATATTAGAGATAATATGTACTGACATGACATAGGCAAGATGTCAAATTTTTCAAATAATCCCTTACAAGATCTCCTAGCTTCTACTCCAGACAAAATTCTTATTATCCTGTTTTGTAGTTTACAAATTTTACATGCATTAGTTTAGTTTCTCCCAAAAATAATTCCTTATTTAATAACTGAGTGGAAGTAAGAAAAGTACACCATTTGCAAAGTAACTGAATTTAGAACAGGAAACAATTTCCTAATTAAAAAACAAGCAGCACCCAGTTTTGGAAGTATTTGGTCATGTTGTTATCAATTCATGTGATTATCAGTATGCGAACCCAAAATTTTGTATCTGTTGCTTCCTCAATAATTATAGTCGTATATTCAATAAAATTTTACATATCAAACCGTGTAAAATAAATCTCCAAAAAAAAAGTGTAATAAACATGGGGATTAGGCTGTATAATAAGTTGCCAAAAAATATACAACAGGAAGAAAGATACAAATTGTACAAGAGG
>Ga0131853_10003331_pt1 | contig 28819 bp, 11 predicted proteins | sample TergutLab28metaG_FD_92764 | JGI IMG/M metagenome (GOLD analysis project Ga0131853, IMG submission 92764) | Labiotermes labralis P1 segment gut microbial communities from Petit-Saut dam, French Guiana - Lab288 P1 (version 2) (version 2) | ecosystem: Host-associated > Arthropoda: Insects >... | reverse complement strand
CACTGGGTCACTTCACGGTACGTTCCTACCAGGATGTGTAACTAAACAGAGGCCTACCTAGAAATAAAACTACGCACTTCATTACTCCAACGTTTGTGACAACGCCTGAGTAGTCAGAGACCTATTATGTTGAAAACACTTTCATTTTCTGATGATTTATTTAATAAAGACAGTGTTTCGATACTGTGTTATGCTACAGTCTTACAATGAGCAGTTACGCTTTACGGGTATAGGTCATTATTTATTTCATTATCACACTGGGAGGGGCTTTAAGGAGCATGGAACATACCGCATTTTTATGTTATCAACAAAAACAAGACAGAGAATGCACGCATAAAGTCACACTGAGAAGCGTTCGCGTAACCATTGTTGTCGTGGAAAAGTAACAAATATTACATATTTTGAGCCTGAATGTATCGACTTAGTTATCCAGTATGCAAAACGCAAGCGCCTTATTATATTGTCATCTCTAGCCTGTCTGACTGTACCATTTTTTCCTAATTATACAACAAGCTGCACGATTTTCAGAAAGAAAGGTTTACTGAAAACAAAATGTGTGTCTTGATTTTCTACACAGCTTTTGTCTGAAAAAATTCTCCTGCTAAGAGTAATTGTTTTAGATATTAGGATGAACTACTCAAGTCTTCACGTAAACAGCAATTATTCTCGTCGCATTTTAATAAAATCTGAATTTTCTTGAGAGATTTGCGAAAAATTTCAAACTGCCAAATGTCATAAAAATCCAACCAGTTGAAACCGAGTTGTTCCATGCGGGGGACGGACAAACAGACAGACAAGACAGACATGACGAAGCTAATAATCGCTTTTAGCAGTTTTGCGAATGCGCCTAAAAAACTCAATTAAACAAGAAACTATCGTCTGGATTTTTTTTAAGCTCATGGTTCCGTGCATCACAATTCAATGTTACTAAAAATCCAACCAGATGCAACAGTATGCAGATATTTCTTCACTGCAAAGTCACTCTACATGTTTCGGGTGTCACAGCACCCATCATCAGGAGTACTAAAAACTATTTAAAAGCGTAATAGGAAGATGCAATGGATGGTTTTAAATATTCATATTTATTATCCAAAGAGTTTTTAACTTATAAAATCCCACGATATTTTATACCCAGATTTTTGTAAATATGTTAATGTACAGCCACCCATTACTATCTGCAGTTAACAAACCAACACACACACACTGCTAGTTCATTCCAGTTAATCCTTCTATTTTACAGTGTGACCTGTACCGGAGGTTGCGGTTACAGTTTTTAGTACTCCTGATGATGGGTGCTGTGACACCCGCAACATGTAGAGTGACTTTGCAGTGAATAAATATCTGCGAACTGTTGCATCTGGTTGGATTTTTATTAATATCGTCTGCATATGGAATTAAATTTATTCGTTGAAATATCATAAGTATCAAACATACCAGGCATAAGGATGTCCAAAATAGTTTTGTTGTGCTGCTCCTTACTTTGCTCACTGGTTCACTGCTTACCAGTTATTAACAGGGATCACACGTGCCTACAAACTTTGGTGGACACGGAAGGATGTTCTCGCCTGTAAGGCAATCCGCTATACCATTGCAGGAAATAACTTCGTACAATGCTCTCAGCTTCTTTCTTCCTTTCCCTTCCGATGTCTGAACTGTTATTACCGCACAGAGGGTAAAATCGATCTACATTCGGCTCTGTTTTGTTGCGTGGCAAACGTTTAGCTGATAAAGCGACGACTACACGCCGAAGCGCCGGCAAAACTGGCCAGGGGAATATTATTTAAAAGAGTTTAAAATAAATGAGGAATTTCATTATTTCTGTACAAACTTAAGAAACGCCCTTGTAAACAACGGATATGCTTATTTAATTACACACATCAACACATGCACACACATACACACACACACACACACACATATATATATATATATTTAAGAAGTCTGAAATTTACATTAAAACATTTAAGCAGTCTCACGCTGCACAGCATACGACGCACAACCATAAACAGGCTCATTCTAAACTGCGTACGACTCACACACAAAAACACGCACAAGCTGCCACAGCACCAAAATTAACATAACGAAGTAATTCACTGAATGTTTTAAATTATAACTTTAGCAAGGAACAGTGTATGCTCCCTGAGGATGATCGTGTGATCTAAACATGTAGGAGAGTTTTAAATGTTTTAGTGTAAATTTTAGACTTCTTAAATAATATATATATATATATATATATATATATATATATATATATGCATGTGTGTGTGTGTGTAATTAAATAAACTACAGAATGCACGGTGCAGCGATAAAAATAAAAAAATAAAAAAGAATATGTTTCCTTGTTATAATACACTTCGTGGAAATTCTCTTAAAAATTAAACGGAAAAATGTAACAGAATACATTTTTTGCTGCGGGTTACACAGATAAGCCTTTCATTGTTCTAACCCTGTACGTTATAGTCACTGACGTACACTTTAGTGTGATGATTCCACTAAATATGGATCGCATGTAGTTCAAAGGACCTGGAAAGATGACGGTGATAATAGTACTCTACAGGCATCGTTTATTCGGCAATGAAGAGCTGCTCTTCTTTTCACTACAGGAAGAACTGAGCTCATTTTAATTTTGCTTCTAAATGCATAACAGATGTTTAAAACACTGAATATAGCCAACTTCAGATTTTCTAAAGACAGCTTATTAGGATAAGCGATGATTGTACGTGACCTAAGTGCAAACATTTTAATATCCTTTTGATTATAAGTCTAAACCACGAATGTACGACAAGATATTCATGACAGCGTAGAGAAATATTTTTAAATTACTGTTATACCTGTTTAGTGTGCTTCCACTCTATGTCAAGATATAGGAAATGTGAATAATATTTTGAAAGATTTCTGTTTACGAATGCACTTCTTCCTTTCGAGTTTCTGTTAGTAATGACGTGGGTATGTTGAAGTGGAGGTCGCTGTAGTAGAAAGGATTAAATTTATCCATCTTGCTTTCTTTCCTGCACCTCACAAAGACTGAGACAGTAAGGAAAATAAAAAGAGAACTGAAAGCGGAAACTTCAGAGTTTAACAGTAGGAAACCGAACGAATTGAAATAAGATAGCAATAAAATGGCACGAAATGACATAGCAATAGAGATCACTAAACCACTGTCGTCAGACTACACGTTATAATCTGTGTCTTTTTTTTTATAATTCACGTTGATAATAATTGATATTAAAACAACGTAAAATTCCACAATTTTTAGAAACATTGCGATGTACTTTTCAATGGAAAAAATAGATGACCAACTAATTTGAGAAAGAAGAGGTCTTTTTGACACAATGAATCAGCAGCGCCAGCGAAAATATGCCCCTCTCTTTTGCTCAGTGCAAACGTTCATCCCCATTCTCGCTAGAGACAAGCACTGTATCTTATTCCGAGAAAAGTGAAAGCAGTTCGCACACTCAAACCCAATTTACCTAACATCCGTTGCAATACTGCAAACCCAACTATTTTTACAAATAATTACAACCTTTACTTTTCTAATGTTGTCTTTTACTTTGAAATTTTCCGAAGCAAAACTGTGTACGCTTTTCTACTTCTTCTACGTACGTGTAACCTGTGTAGTTATTCAAGCACGCCCCCTCTCTCTCTCTCTCTCTCTTTCTCCCTCTCCCCAACAATCATAGTCACCCGAACACATAGCAAGGATTTTCCCAACACTGAGCATGGCATGTTCATACGCACTAAACTTCAGAGCAGCTACTTGCAGAAATCTCAACACCCTCGCAAGCGTAATAGACTGTGCGAGTGAAATGGCTGCGAGGTTTTAATTAAAAACACAGTTACCACTGCCATGCAGTGAGTTATTGTAGTTGTTAACACGCCCCCATTCCAAACAAAAAGATGTGAGGTGCTTTCCATCGTCTGCGACTCTCGGCTTTCATTCTTTGTTGAATTATGTCTCTACTTCTACCCCTTAGATAACTTGTAACACACATACGGTACAAATATAAGCGAAATTTAATTTCGCCAAAGAAATTCTGACCATACATACAGTTTCCAGTAGAAGTAAGAGCGGATTCCTTAATGGCGCGCGCAATATAATGCACAAGAGAAGCACATCTTACCGGAATATTTCTCTGCACGTGGCTGCACAAATGAAAAAATGATGATTCAACAGTTTACAGAAAAACGCTGAAGGCTCAAATGACACTTGTCTAGTTGTGAACAGGAAATTATTCCACAAAATAACAGCATAGGGGTTTTAACCGATGAAAACAATTCAACGCAGTTAAATACCAATTTGAAATAAACTATAATTAAAAAGTCCACTGTTGTACATTTCAGAAATGAGATAAGAAATATTTGTAAGTGTGAAAAAGTACTGCTGCATTCAACAGCCAATACATCATGTAAGAATCCACGGTATTGAATTTACAATTTACTATATATACTGAAAGTTTGCAAGTAAATGTTTCACAACCCATGCTTAGTGAATTAATGCTGTCCAGCAGCATCGGAGACTGTCCGAAAAGTGTCTTACGAAAGTAGGCTTATCCAAGCTCATTAATAAGAAAATTAATCAAGGTTTATCGACTATGTATGGACCTGCAATACGCGTAATGATTAATAATCTTAGAGCATATATACTTCGTCATAAACATAAATTGCTACCAAATATTTATCTAAAGATGGGAATACAATTAGATCCCGAGAAATCATGCAAGATAAAGATAAATGCCATATTGAAAACTCTTTCTTTCTTTCTGTGACGGCTTTTTACCTGATCATTGTAGGTATAGAGTATTACTGTTGCATCTGATTGCACTAGGACACACACATACACACGCACACGCACACGCACACACACACTCGGTAGAACGCCTCTGGACAACGGATAATTGACAGCCAGTATAATTTGGTGTATAACGAAACATATTTTGTAAAGAATTTTTATAATATCTACAATTCAATTGATACAGTAGTACTTGCACCAATGTTAGAAATAGATTCACTGCCCGGCTATGTTAACAGCATAACGGAATTTATATAATAGACAGTGCTGCACCCTTTTTTACAGCATAACAGGGTTTACATAACAAACATTGCCGTACTCTGTTTAGCATAACGGGGTTTAAATTACAAATAAAGAGTCAGAGCCTTACTCTGTCGACATTATAACAGGTTGCAATAATCAACAAAGAAAACAACAAAATTCTCTTTGTTAGTTTAATAGGTCTTCTAATCAAAACTCGAATACCCTGTATTAGTGTAACTAAAGTTTTATAGCCTTACATAACCAATATTAGGCCTCATTTTTGTTTGGTAATGTGGTCAAACTTTCGCTCTCTTTCACACGGCCTTAAAACCTCACCAACAGAACTTTATCGCGGACCATGACGTGGACACCTCCTGACACAAAGTAAATGCGTGCACATAAGCGATCTAAAGTTTCCTCATTTGTACCTACTTAGTTTTAACAACCTTCCACTCAGTGAATATACGGTGACACGTGTAACAGAGCTGAGCTACTGAAAGACTCTAGGTTTCTGTGACCGTGCATCGTGAGCAAATTGTGAAGAGAGAGAGAAAAAACCAACAAGATGCAACAATCAGATGTTAATTATCAACAGTCTCAACATGTTTAGGGCATCATTATGCCCATCTTCAGGAGAACAAAGACCGTGTGTTACTGCATATAGTGTGCTGCGCTGGTTCTGCTGGATGTGGGGCGCTGCGTTGTAGTGTGTGGGCACTAGTGCTCGCACCCTACAATGATGCCCGAAAAATGTTGAGACAGTGTTGATAATAAACATCTGATTGTTGCATCTTGTTGGTTTTCTCTCTCTCTTCACAATCTACTGAAAGAATTCACCAATAAGGGCTTCGAATTACTGTCCATTTTCTGTGGTCACAGAATGTGAAAAGTACTAAAATCTGTGGCAGAGTGACAGTTCAGTAACCGAGAATTTAACGGGTGGGTAGTAGTTTCCAAAGTGGAAAACATGTATATTCCTGGCAATGAGGGTGCTGGCCACTCACTGAGTGCTTAGGGTGAGATCAGGAAGCACATCGATCTTCGTATCCGGGACAACTGAAGAATAAGCACTGATGAAAATACATCTGAAGCAAGCATCAGTCATTAAACGAAGCTGTACAATAACGGATTAAAGCCGAATCCAAAACATTTTATTTTACTGCAATTGAAACTAGGAAACTCTTGGTCTGTTTGAACGGTTGACACTAAAGGCACTGAAAAGCATGTAGGTTGTAAAAAATACGATGATGTCTAAGCGCCCCGTGGTTAGTAAATCAGATGTTATTAACAGACTTCCTTTAACTGAGAGTTACATGCGTATCTGGCAAGGGAATGCAATAACATTAATATCATGTGTCAACATTCGGATAGAATAAGTAACCTAAACACACCACCATCCACACTCGACACTGTAATGTTAAGGTCCCTTCAGTTCTCTTGCCTGTCAGGAGTTCCAGTTTGACGTAAAGAAAGCAACTTAATAAATATCTACACCATTAACTAAATATGCTAATTCAGAAGAAACAACTAAGAGTTTACATTCACATATTGCCTGCTTGAAAGATGCGTTCAAATGTTTCCCTACCAAGGAAAAGACCCTGGTCTCGACTTGAGTCATTAAGGCTCTATTCTAAGCTTCAGATTATACAGTAACGACCAACATTAAACCTTAATGTAAAAGTCTTTCTTCTCCTCTAATGTGTAGCTTAGTTGCGAAGACAGGCTTACTTACTTACTTACTTACTTACTTCTCTAGCTTTTTAAAAGGTCAAGATTAAGAATTTTTGTGTTCTAAAGTCAACAAAAATTCCTTTCTCCACGTGACCTATGCACTCACTCTTCTGTTTAAAATTTTAATATTTACGCTGTTGGAGTCACGTGACATGACGTCGCTTAGTCTCTGAACTTTGCTGTAACGGTCCTACGCCCACGGTAGGTATGTTCATGAAAACTTGAAAGATTGTGCCGAGGTTACTAGGCGTGTGGGCAAGTGACGTCATCCAGGTTAGTGAAAATCTGAAATCTGTCACAGGGTAAACAAGAGCAGTATGAAATTAGAAGAATGGAAGGCGGAGAATCGTACTTTGTGCTGCTTAAAAAATATGCAGACTAACCAGATCTAGAGACAGAAGGTGGTCTGAGCATGTAGGACGCACGGACGGACCACAAGATTTACTTAACCATAATCTGAAAATCTGAATGGAAGGGAACATTTGAGAGACCTAAGAGTAGATACAGGGCCGTTTTAAGATTAACGCAATGTGTTACGCTGCAGCAGGGCACACCGTTTGTTTTATGGGGGTTGCAGGTCAGATGCATTCCCGATTTTTTGTCAAAAATGTTTTTTACGCAAATTCTTACATTATTATACCTGAATTTAAGTTCAGGACAACGCGTTGGTAGGGCGACCAGATCGTTCTTGCACTGGTCCCAGAAAATGTTAAACCGGTCTTGGGTAGATGGGGGGAAAACAGTAATGGACCTCATATTACAGTAGGCCTATGTAAAACCGTGGATGCATTCAAGTTGAGAAAATAAGCTCCTATTTTGGGGTGCTGTAGACACGGTATGATTCTGTGTGCTCAAAAAAAAAGGTGGTTAATGTTTATAACAGCTAAAACTCTTAAATTTTCTAGAACGATTTCGTTTCATAGACGTATACTGAAGAGTAAATTAAATGAGAACGGGTTAATACCAGTTTTAACAGACTTCAAACTAACTTCCTATGATTTTCGATGTACGCATGCTCTCAAAGGCATTATGCATAAAAAAAAGTCAACCAAGTCTTACAGATCAAAGGAACCTGGAGTAAATAAGTAAAGTGAAGTAATGCAGACATAAATTTACCATGCCCTAAATTAATAAAACACCATGCTAAGCACATACAGGGAAATTAATGTATAGGTTTACCCTATTCTTCCAAACTTCGACACTATACCAGGGTGAGCAGATAGCTTCAACACTCATATTTCGTTAAACCGAGGAACGAACCCCAGCACCCACTGAAAAGAGGTCTGGATGAGCCCCGCAGTCGGCCAGAATACACGAGTGAAGTCAGAAATTTCCGGTCTTTGTCAAATATAGAACCATGATTCTCCGATTTTCCATTCCATAGCCTAGTCATTATATCTATTACGCTATCCACCTGAGAAACCCGCATACGTGCTTTAAACCCCGATAAAGAAATACACAAGAAGGCCAGTCTGTTTGTGAAGGCTGATTTTGCCTGTAGAATGAGACACGCTTGCAGCAAGGACGGGTCTTATTCTACGGAACTTACTTTTAGCATTCAGTAGTTAGAATATAATTGCCATACGAAAAATCTCACCGCGCGTGGTTAGCCTATCCTCTGGTTATCACTAGAGTGTCCGCTTTAAGTGTAGTTCAAAATCACAGAACTTCAGGGGAAGTTTTGTACAATATTTTATACTCAAAGGTACTCACACGGGCTACCGTCTCTTACGTCATCTTTCAGTAAACTTTCTGCGTCCGTGGGGAGGGGGGGGGGGAGATTTCCAAAAAGTACAAAGAACGCGAAAGACATGAGACCTGCAACTGCATGCCACTCAAAGAATATTTCTTCCTACTTATCACAAAGTTGCCAACTCTCTCTATTTGGTGATAATTAAATACTGTTTACTTCCTGCATTTAAATTCAAACTTTGCACGCGGTAGACATATATACAGGAGAGAGAAATCGAAGTGTCAAAGCTCAAATAAAAATCCCCATAATTAATAAGGACTAAGATGACCCTATGTAAAGTAAATAATCTCTTATTATTCACCAAATCCGACAAACTCGATCCTTCAGTTTTGCGTTTTAAATTGTTCTCTATTGACATAACAGGCTGGAAATAGTCCTGTGTTGTTCTGGTTGAGTTTCACAGATACTTTTCTCTAGCAGCGAATGGAAAGATGGGTGTATTTTTTTAATACAGCCCAAATAATAACCTTACGAATGTCATGCTGTTAAACACAACGTTATTTCCTGCCACCAGTTTTAAAAACTAAACTTAAAATCTTGATAGTTTAATAAAGAGAGACCAACTTGATGCCACTTGCTTTATTATTTCATTATTTAATGCTCAACATGTTTCGGATGTTAATACATCCATCCTCAGGAGCTTGCGACTTATATGTTGAGTTATTTCATGGGTTTATTGCTCTGGTACGATGTGTGTTGGTGTTACGTTGTGGTTTGGCTGGGGTAGTGTGGTATCCGGATGCAGGCTGAAGCTTGCATCCGAAACTATATAAAGCAACTCAGCCAATAAATAAATAAACATATAATCCTATAAAAACACTTTTCTTTGCCCATGTTTAAGATTTATTACTGCGGCGCCATATGCGAATGCTTTGTGAGGTAAGCCAAGGTGGACGGAGATCAAGTTTATAGAGGTTGTTTTTTCTCTTTTCCTACTTGACCGATAACCGCCGTTCCGACGCCCCAGTGAGTTTTTATTAGACCGTCTAGAGGTTATTATCACTGCGGTCGTTTGTCTAGCGCCCGTCATCGACTGTTATACCTCCCCGACACGCGGCCTACGACGCGACGTTGGTAGATCGCCGGGCGGAGCTTTAGGCCAGTTCTTATATCGGTCAAGCAGGAAAAAGAGCCTATACTTTAAAGCTTGCTGTAATCGTCTAGCAAGCAACAGGCGAAAAGAACTGGTGAAACGTCCGCCAGTAGCAATGAGCGTTCCTGTCTTTAGGACCCTAACGGCGTGCAGTTTGGTGTAGTACAAGTTACGGTCACCACACCACCACACCACCACATCGCCACACCACCGCACCGCACGCCGTACGAAATGACCCTGCATACAATGTTAAGGGTCTTCAAAAAACAAAAATATCAAGTTAACAACTGTTTCATACACAACATTTTCAATGTCTGGTCAATCATTTTGCGTAGCAGGTATTTTGAAGTGTTGGTTGGTGCATTCAGCCTCTAAGGAGAATCACTTTCCTGTTTCAGCGACTCTGAAATCCTAACGTACTCAACATTAATGAAGCTATTAAATTTTAATCTACAAGAGGGCCGTCCTATGAAAGGCGGAACTTGAAGTTTAAGTACTTCCATCCGGAACAGGTCAGAAGCTTAATCAGTGACTTTGGTGATTATGCAGATGCAATTTTCATAATAGTGTAATTATAAGAGTCATGACTGCCAATTCGATGCGGAATACAGTTGAACAAGTGTATGTACACTGCAACTACACTGATATCTGAATTCATTCCAGCGCTCCTATTTTTAAAACGAAAGTACAAGTGCGGAATTTTGCAAAACTCGGCTGCTAAAACCGCAACCACCAGAGTTTTTTGTGTATTTTTTCAGCCGTCAGCTGCCAAAACAGAAACAAAACTTTCTTGCACTAATAAACGTTACGTTTATACTAGCCTACGGCTTACATAATGCTGAACAGCTGTTCAGTACGCATAAATCTGTTAAGATAATATCGCAATACAACGCACATAAACAAATATGCAACACATTAGAATTACAAAGCAGGATTTTAATGAGAAAGTATAGCAAAACAACAATTTTATCTTTTCTAACTGTGCTTGTAGTTTTAACAAAATAAGAACAAATATCACAAATACAAATCATAATGCAGCACTTAGCTTCTTAAAACTAATCCGAAAGCGAAGGATTGAAGCAAAGTCTAATCACTGCGTGTCGTTCCTGTTTTGCTGTTCCTGTGTACCCTACCCCATAAGGTGCTGAAAGATTAACATAGGATATTATTAAGTCTCCATTTAAGTTAGACTCGCGTGTTAATTTTCAATGCTGACTAGGTCATCATACTAATCACTACCTCAATCACGCTCTATCATTTTCCGAATATCAGTGTCCCTATTTTCAAGTCTGACATATAACCTCTTCCATCACAAAATACTGTCTTCTGAACCCCGCACCATAATGTCTGTACTGTATATATAAGCTTTGAGTCGGTTACACTATTCACTTTAAATGCCCAAAATATTTTGCATTTAAGGCGTTCGTCGCATAAAACTTCTGAGTAGGTACACGGCTATATTTAACACTCCTGAGACAGCCTATCTGCTCTAAAGTCCTATGTTTGGAAAATTATATCGTTTAGAGCACTTGCATGTATGTTAAGTATGTATGTGTTTATTACGTACGTATGTGTGTATGTACTTATTTATGCATGTACACACGTTGTTTCGTTTTACAGATACGTTACTTTAGTTGCCTCTGTTTATAAACTTTATGTAAAATTATTTTGTTATAGTTTATTAAAGAAATATTAATGTCTGTATATATATATATGCGCACACACTTTAGTTTCCTTCATTTGCAAGAAATGTACATCGCTTATAACACATATTCCCCTCGACACAAGACCGAATTTAGATAACATGGTGACAGAGAGGCAGAGCGCTGAATTTCTGCACATAATGTCTCGCATTAGATACCAGCCAAAACAATTTCGAATACTGGGTAACTGTAATGAAGCCAAACGCTAGCCCGTCAGGTGAACTGCGAGTGTATTACCACGATAGTTTTAAATCCTACTTTTATCTGTGTCTTCCACTCTGATATCAGTTATTATTATATTGGCCGTCGTTATGTAGCAACAGGAAAAAATTATATTTTAACAACTCGGTGCACAAATATTAATGCAGCTTATTAGAGGCGTAAAAAGGCAAGGTCGGTCAAAAATTGTAGCAGCCGAAGGTACAAGCTTTAACAATCTTACATGAAAATCCGTTTCAGTTTCAGCTTCACTGAACAGAAATTTGCACTGTTTTTATAATCGTCCGATTTCGACATGATTCAGTTGAAGCAAGATCACACTTTTCTGTCCTTTAATTCGACAGTAAACAAAACTTACGTGTCAGAATAGAGAAGGAAAATACAGCACAAATTTTTCCACGCGAGAAAATTTTTAGTGACTTCTCAAGCAAATATGGAAAGGAAATCTCCATAAGGAAATAAAGACCTTGGGGTTTCACACACCAAGTGCAAAATTTGTCTTTCATTTCTTTGTGCTTTAGTCATACAGGTTCACCGCGCGAGCAGGGGACGACAGAAGCTCGTATTCTGAAGCTGGAAGCAGCACGAACTACAGGCAGGATAGGGTAGGCTGTATAAGAAAGGCGAGCAATTGTGAGTCCGCTGGCTTCAATCAAGCCTTTTGTCAAAGAGCCAAGTCTTCGCAGGAAACATCACTTCTTTTGCTCAGTGACGGCCTGGCCGGTAAGCACCGAATATTACGAGGCCTGGATTTCAAATTCAGTTCCCAAGTCAGAGTAGGACTAGCTAATACTCGCTGTACGTTAGGGTGGAAGATACAAACTTACCTTTTACAAAGTCGTGTTTAACCCTGCAAAGCCTAGTGGTTACTCTATATACCACTATTATTAACGTCAAATCACGCTTTGTCAACAGCGAGGTGATAGGTTTGGTACGAATCTCAGAGCAAAGAGCTATTTTGTTCCAACACATAACGGATTAATTTTTATAAGCGCCAAGGTCTGTGTTTACTCAGCAGTAACAACCGATTTTTTTAAATGTAAATAGGTTTAGATTCAATCTTCAAATGTTTAATTTTCTACGTCCATCGCTCTTAAACAAATAGCTGCTTTACTTTGTGTACAAAATTGTTTATAAAGCATCTTTCGTAATAAAAAAGAAATATGTCATTCTAGACCGTTTACTTTAACAAAGACATTTTTAAAATGAAAACTGTATTTAGTAGAATCATGTTATATATAGCTGCTGTAATATCCTACTGTAAGATAAATGTTAACATTGTGTTTTTAGACGCATGAATGCAGCATACTTATGCGCGTGTGTATATTATTATACACTACATACTACTGTTGAATAACGTTGTGTTATTTAGCACCATGCAATTGTACAGTGACACTTGGAAGCATTACACTGCTGCTACGTAAAGAAACAGCGGTGGATGTAGACGGCGCTTTCATTGTGACATCTGCTGTAACAGTCAGACAAGCGGAAAGAAATAAAGAGCAACGTGTGAAAGAAATATATACACATGCACACATATATTTACTGTTCCCCAACCATCCCGCTTTGGAGAAGTTATTTTAAGTTAGTGAGATTTGATTTCACCACCGCTGTGTTGATAAGATTAGAGTTTTCTGGGATGCTAAGCCGCGTCGACAGTTTATGGGGGTAATATGGGGCCCGCAATACCTCCATCTATAGTCACTGAACATTCAGGCACTACGCTCCTCCGACACTATCGCACGTATTCACCAGTAGGCACGGCGTAATATTTCAGTGGACTTTACTTGAATCTTCTTATTTGCAAAAAATAGGTTCAGAAAAATTTTAAGAGTAAATTAATACTAAAAAATACAGATAACTCAAAAACATTTACCAAAAAATGAAACGAACTGGGGCATATGATCACGACACCTTCTCTAGCGACGATCGTTTTACACCTGGTTGACTTAGGGTAGAGTGAAGAGCAGACGACAAGAACTGTAGACAAAACGGTAAGCCTAGAATGTCTTCGCCATCATCACCATACGTGAGAACTGGCTGCTTCTCCTCACTACTGTGTGTGAAGAATGTAATTATGACCCTGTAAAACTACACACACATGCAATTCCTTTACGTAAGTTACAAGTTTGATTGTGGTTCATTTTTGGGGACCAAATTATTTGTTCTCGACCCAAGATTTCCGATATTTCATGGCATATTTACATTGCTTTTGGTACGGGTTCAACTTTTCTTATTTACATTACATTTTGCCTTTCTTTTTATTTGATGTCAGCAGTCGTATAATAAATTGCCTAGACTGTGTGCTACAGCAACGACAGAGTTCGCCACTGGTCACCAATGCTGATGCACCTTGCCAATGGAGGGCGTGCCAGTAGCCATCGAGAGAAGTGACGCGAAGAGACTGATGGACCAAGAAAGAAGCTGCCAAAATATCTTTTTCTCCCACACATCTCGAATTGCTTGTCCTCCAGTCTTTAAGACACTCTGACGGACACGGTGTCAAGATTTATGCTGCATTTCACAAGTAAATATGTTTGTTTCATCATTTCCCCTCCCCCTAAACACGCTTACTCCCTTATTCAACAAATAATTTTACGTAGAACGAATATTTCAAGGTTTCTTCTTTCAAAACAGGGGAATTTTAGAGGGGCAGGGCTCCATACTTTCATTCCCACGTTTCTGTACTCAGGCACGTATATCAGGTAAGGCAAAAACGAAAAAAAATTTCGGGAACTGATTCTGATTCTGTAGTCCCATAAAAATGTGGAAAGGCTCCTACCTGAAGAGCCTGTTGTGAAGGGTTCATTTCTTCGGTGAGACTACCTTCTTATGACAAAACGAAACCAATACTTACTTTCCCAACTATCTACCGAAGGACGGACAGTAAATCCACGTTACAAAATGCTAGACAATGGACAAGTTTATGAAACATGGCAGTCTTACTGTAATATACCATTAACATAAGCTTTTTTTGACGCGTCCTCAAAATTGCGAAAAGCCTCTATTAGCTTCATGACTGTCCATCTGCCTCTCTCCATCCGTCCGCATAGAAAAACTCGCCTTCCACTTGATAGACTTTCACGAAAACTGACATATGAGTATTCTTCCAAACTCTGTCCAGAAAATTCAAGTGTCAATAAAATTTGACAAGAATAAAGTGTACTTTATATGAAGACCGATGTACATTTATTACAATATATCTCTGAATTCTCTTAGAATGAGAAGTGTTTCACACAAAGCTGTAGACAAAACTCAAACAACACATTGCCAAGTGCAATGACTTTTTCGAAAATCGTGGCGTTTGTGAGATAACGTGGAAAAATATGGTAGAGCCGGGCAGGCCACAGGTGACAATATAATACAGCGCATGCAAGTTTCGTGTTGGATAACTAAGGCTAAAGACAGACACTTAGAATATGCAATATTTACTGCTTTTATACAACAATAGATATGTCAACGTGCCTCACTGTTACATTTGTACATAAGCCTATATTGTCTGTCTTTGCAAATGCTAGACTTGCACTGTAGGTGTTAAGAGATTCGAAACCCAAAGGAATTATGGCCGTCATATCCACGGTTCTTATTCGTTAGTGACCCTACATCAAAGTCACAGGAAATTTGAAGACACACATTTAGATGTAAACTGGTGTTAAGTGTGCGCTTTAGGAATTTGTCATGACGTGAAGTGGATTGACCGTCTTAAGTAAAGTGCAACTGCGCATGGCTGTAAAAGCTGTAATGCACAATCAGTTGCCATAAACGTCAGGAATGTTGGTAAGCTAAGCTGCTATTAATTTACCAAGAAAGATTCTCCTTCATAGCGCTATTAGGTTATTTTGTTACTGAGATTAATGTAATTTCGGACTCACATTTTAAATCGAATACTGCTTCACTGGGCACAGAAACTAACAAGATGACTTTAATTTAACTACCTCTCAGGAAAATAGTCCCAATGGCCCTAAATATATTATCGGCCGACCAGGTAATAAAGGTATTTTCGGAACTTTACTTACTAAGACAACAAAATGAAATGCTTCTGACATAGGGAACGCAGGTTCGAGCCCAACTTGAACACCTGATCTGTGTATGTGTTGTACAGTGTGTAGGGAGAGGCCTTAGTGCAGGCCCGTAGTCAGACCATGAACACAGTGGGTGCAGCGGCTTCCAGTGCGGGTGCACACATGTACATACGTTTATGTACGTACATAATGTTCTATTTTATATACATATATATATATATATATTGTGCATGTGTTTATTATTCACGTATAAGCATAAAAAGCGCGTTTTTCAAGAACTCACAATCGACACTAATTACAAACTGCGCTCCATAACACTGCACAAAATAGTTTGTACAGGGTTTATATAAATATTTTTTTAAATGAGTTGTTTCCAACCACGGCGGTTCAACAGACATAACACGTGGATGCGGTAGGGTGTCGCACGTTTTTAGCGGACTGAGCAGCTGGTTTGTCTTTGATATTCTGCAGACTCTAAGTGTGTGCAGACAAATTTGCAGTGGGTGCACTGTATTCACTTGCAACCCCTTGACTGACGGGCCTACCCTTCCCATTGACCGACACTTTTTTTAAGGACTGCTTTTAAGTGTTTATTAAATACAATCCAGTAGAAGCCCCAAAAGTGAATAGCCGATTTCACAATAGTCCTTAAGGCCATAGAGGTAGACAGCCAGAGACAGAAGGATGGATGGATGGATAGATGGATGGATGGGTAGATTAAATAAACATACATCAGTAGCAAAAACAACAAAAATGATGTATTGATGTTTTAAGGTCCCAAATAAAAGCTAAAACAAATCAATGCAACAAGACAACGCTTTGCGAATACCTCCAAATGGATACAAATCTTCACCTTTTAGATGTTTTAATAAAGCTGAGGGCTATAATAAAAGCAAGCTCAGACTCTTAACAGTGCATCAAGTAAGCTCACATAATAAATCAGAATTTGAAACAAACATAAAAAGGCACTGATGCGGAAAAATGGACTTGTACAAACCGTCCCGGGGTATAATCGAATTGAATTTTAAATAGAGATTATTTAAAAATAAAACATATATTACATCATAAGAATAACTGGCTGATGGACACACAAATTAGTGCCATAATTAGGAAAGTGTGGGGGAAAAAATTTTGATATATTGTTTTGTTATTATGCACTATGCCACAAATAAATAGGATGTGACAACGTGGGCTGAATTAACATGGCCCAGGATAATGGACTTTCGTGACGACGGTAATAAATTTTCTGGTATCATAAACAGCGGGTATTTTGCTGACTATATCAGCAACTGGTGGATCACCAAGAAGAAATTTGACCCATTATAATTATTCAAATAATTAATTTGTTGTGTGTATGTCCAAAGAGTATAGAAAAAGAGTAAGGCCTTAGGAAGATGAAAACGCAAATTCTGAAAAGAAATATTTGACGTGGCACTCTCTAAAAATACTTCACCATTATCAAGATCGTGACACCATTTGTAAAACATACTGTACTGCCATCTGATATTACTAACAACCTGACATTCGGTTATCCTTATTACACAAGCTTGTATGTCCCCTTTCTTGGTGGTAGACGTTTTATACAAATAAGCCACGATTCGTCACCGCTCACACTGACATGATGTATAAAGAATTACTCTCTACCTCACGTGCAAGAAGGGAATAACTTCCAAATGTATGCTTCTTATTTAGGGGAAAAATATTAGGAGAAATGTAAAAGAAATACTGAGAGAATCTCAACCGCTCAAAATACTTACCCCTAATATTACGAAACACTCTCATGGATAAAAAGTTACACAATACCAATACAATTCTTAGACTGGTACCTATTATAAAGTAGCTACTTAATACATATGTGAATCGGATTAAAGCAGCTCAGAATATCAGTTATTTGCGGTATTTTGCGAAAAAAGTGATAAAAATTCCAAAACTACTTAAATTTATTAAGAACCTGAACAGTGATCAGTTGTTTAAAATTAAAATTTTGCACGAATTCAGCCAACCAGTCAATTAATTTGCCACATAAATACCTAGTCAGATTTTATATTAGTATTATCATCATCGTCGTCATCTCCTTTAAGCAGGGTATTTACACATATATTCCTAAGACAAACTATTCCCTAGGGAATACAGTGTTGCAGCTATTCTGTTGTTACTATTCATGGTGCTCACATCGTTAGTTTCAGTGTTGAATCTATTGGACTTTTACATTAGTACATTCCGAAGTACGTGTGCAGTGCCCAATATGGCTGTTTTCCGGAGTTCCTTGACTTCATGTTTTCCAGGTATGTTGCTCACGTATTTTCTGAATGACTTTGAAACAGTCCCAGTCGCCCCTGTTATTACTGGTATCACCTTTGTTTTTACATTCCACATGCGCTGTGTTTCTATTGTAAGGTCTTTATATTTTAGAATATTCTCGGCTTCCTTTTTAATCACATTATTATCATCATCATCATCATCATCATCTACAGGCCTAGCGGTAGTTGTTATTTTCTCCCCCGTCTTTCATAATTTGTCCGAATGTTAGAACGTATTGTCTGATTCACAATGAAGATATCAATCGGCCTAAATCTACTTTGAAATTTCGCAACGCAAAAGATAGTCAGACAGCAAAAAAGGCACAAGAAAATTCAGAGCATACGTGTATTTGAGAGTGTCTGGAACACATATAGCTTTATATCGCAGGTAGAAAACTTTCAAATTGTTAGACCCTAACACAGGTAAATAACGCAGAACCAAATGCTGACGCTTTAGCGGAAGTCACTGCAACAGTACTATGACTATCGCCAATACTATTTAAATTAGTAATATTGCAAATTAATCCCTTTTTATTAAGGTGCATGTTTAACAGCACACAACCAAGAATACGCAAACACACAAAAACGAATACAACACAAGTAGACAAATAACAAAACACAGAGGAGAAACCAGATTACGTAAGCATGAGTGTTTTCTGAATATCACAAAAATTAGAAAATCTTGAGTGCTCCATTATTGTTCTGTTGTGATGATGATAATAATGATAACGATGATCATGATAATAAAAAAAATTGGTGGCTGCTGAGGCAATAACAATAGCGAGAACGATAATCCATACATCGTCTCAAATGTTTCAATTAATAAATGTCACGTTTACCTCGACATCAATATGATAATCATGTAATAATTAAGCATTAAAAGAACATTCATTTTATGTATACAACACTCTAATATGTGTTCGCATTATAATATAAGCGCCTACCGATAAAATTACATTTACCAGAACATATTATTGTACACGATACTTTAAGGCGTTCAGATTTATCGTCTCTATTATAGTTTTACGTTTAATAACACAACAGTTTTCATTTTCCTGCCTTCTGACATTAGCACAGACCCGAATTATCATCATAGTGTATTTAACTTTTCAAAGACTAAACATATCTCTGTTATATTAGGACTCAGTCCGTACCGCGCTGTAAGCACTCTCCCCCTCTGTTATAAAATCCAACCTTTTAATGTTCTGTAAGGCAAAATTTGCTGTTTGTTCCGAGATCCGTACAAAAACACACAAACTCCATGTGATCACAACGAATATTTTTTTAAATGTTAAACCTTGTGGTACGTAAAGTGAACGGTAGGCTTTAAAAGGTTAAATATGCATAAAAAGTTTTACTTTTATGAGTCACCAATAGAAGCGCAGTGGCCATATTAAATGATAAACTTATATGAAATTGGCACGCTAATTTTAAGCGGTTCTTTGTACAAAATAGCAGGTTTATACAGCGGCAGAAGCGAAAACATTAAGGAGGAAAAAAATAATTATTCAGGGTGCAAATTATTTGGCTGTTTCCAGGATTAACAAGACAATATACGTATGACTTAACATTATGGCGCGTTCACTTGGGAGTTATTGCAATGGAAAGGCAACAATGCATTCTGAGAATACTGTTGGCCTACGTGTCACTGCGAACTATTTAAAGATATTGAGTTGCACAAAATTCTAGTGTGGCGAGATTATTTTACCTGCATCAATAAAACGTACTTAGTTTGTCAAGTACGATGGCATATTTGTCTGTTTACAAACAAAATTTGGAGCTTCTTCACAGATGTTCATAAAAATCCCAACATAAAATTTTACAGAATTCCAGCTATAGGAACGCTAATACATGCTTACAGAGAGGCAGATAGATGGACAGACAGACATGACGAAGCTAATAGGCGTTTTTAGGCATCATACGAACGCGCCAAAAAGCACGATGTTAGAACTCAGACGACCACAACACAAACGAGCTTCAGCTTAAAAACCTAATGTCTGAAACAAACTGCTATAGAACTGTCCACAGAAGAAACCACGGGAAGTCGCATAAAGTCTCGTCAATAAGGCCTACTCTAAGTATAATGCATAATACGAAATGGTTTACTGCGAATATATATAACAGCGCCTTGGGACTGTCATATGACCAGTGACAATGATTGCAGATCGTCTAAGTATTTGTCAGCGATCTTTGAAGACTATTCCGAGTCCATCTTGGAAGAAATGAAAAGCAGCATGTAATTACAAATCTCAAATATGATACTACAAACAACCAAAGTGATTTGCACAAAGTTATGCCAACATTGTTAGTCAAATTTGAAGCGTAATTTTAAAAACACACAAGATAAACACATCTTCTTAATGTAAATACAGATTCTAATTTGACCACTTTATAGGCTTACAGCGTATAGAGGGAGATCAACTTTAAATAGTGAACGTGAAAAAGAAAGGAATACAGCCACAGATTATTTAAGGGAATTATCTTGTTCTTGGAACCGAGAAATCACATTTAAAAATGTAGCCAGCATTCTCAGGTTGGTATATAAAATTTAAGCCGGCACGTCACCAATATGAAGTGCGATATAATTCATAACAAATAAAATAAGAATTTTAGTATAAAACGAGGGAAGATAGATACATTTAAATAATTTCGATACGACGACATGGCAGACAGGATATGTTACGTTTTTCCAACGAACCTTGACGGAAGTCACAAAGACGTCATCCAATCATCTTCTCGTTCCTGTTTCTTACAAGATGCTATCTTCTACTTGCATCTTTATCTGCTCTACTACATGGCAATCCAGATCATTTGCATCACAATTTACCGTGTCGTCACACCTTCCTGTTCCATGTCATTAAAAAATCCACTTAGTCTAGTACGCCTTTCCAAAAAGAAGCTTGTACAAATTGCGAAGAGGCATTACAGGCCCAGTATTTCAACTGAGTTGTTCAGATTGTTGAACACGAAAAGGGTATAAATTATCGGCACTTATTCCTTTGCAGTTCATTTCATATCTGTATGAACAGGTCGTTTATTCTTCAACAAAGCATCTGCACCAGCCACTGAGTGTAATCGTTATATCTAGCGGATGTCCGTCTGCTTTCCAGGTTGCATACTCTGTGAATCACTTTAAACGGTATTCCAGGCAGGTTAATAAATTAATTAACACTAAATTATTGGAGGATTACCATTTCCTTCAAACGAGTTGCTTCATAATATGCAGTCAGCAAGAAATCTAACAAAACTGGAGTGCTGTTCTTCATAGTGGGGTAAAAGCTTTTGAAAGTGTTTCTCTTTTTGATGATAAAGAATTTACCAGTGTTGAAGTTCATTTCTTAATTCTGAAAATCGGGTATATGTGAACGCTGAGGTTTGAACCGGCGTACTGAATTACTAGTAGACCATTCTGGTGTTGACAATTTACCGGCTACACAACGTCTTCCGCAAACTCAGAATTCAATCACACATCCCTGTCATCCGAAAGCGCAATTAAAAGTTTTGAATTCTTCTTTCATACTCAGAAAATCTCAGGTGGGATTATCGATACACAGGTCTTTAAAGGGCCCCTCTATGTTTTTATAAAATAGCTGGTTTAGTAATAATAACATAAACAGCCAACTAGATGCATCAACAATAATTTTTATTAACAATTTAAATCAGCTCAACACGTTTCGGGCGATAATTTCGCCAATCCTCACGAGCGCTAGACTGTGTTTACAGCTTGTGGTATAAAGCACCGACGATGTTGCCTTCAGGCAGCACTGTCGGTGCTTTATACCACAAGCTGTAAACACAGCCTAGCGCTCGTGAGGATTGGCGAAATTATCGCCCGAAACATGCTGAGTTGATTTAAATTGTTAATAAAATTATTACTGATGTATCCAGTTGGCTGTTTATGTAATTGTATCAATGATGGACAGTTACACAAACATCAAAGCTGGTTTAGTAGCTTGAATACGTCCCGATCGCACCCTTAGTAGTTGTCACCACTCAGCATCCATAACCACAATTCCATCTAATTCGACGGAACGCTCTACAGATCATAACAAGCTCCGGGATACAGAATCTTCCGCGAAATGCTAAAAGTTGGGCAAATTGTTACATTTCCCTGTATTTTATGGAGCTCGAGATTCAGTATCACGTTCAAAATTCCCTCCCCTCTCGAGGGACCGTATACCAAGCTCCATTCTCACGCCTAATTTTCTTATCTTAAAGCCGGTTTTAAATACCATTCTCTCACACAGAACTACGTCAGCCACGTGTTCTGTTTCCTTAAGGGTGTCCGACTACAGCTGCACGTGCTTCTCGTACAGGCTCCGTCTGTTCTATTTGCCACGCCCATCTCAGCGCCATGTATTCCAACATACTAAGAATATATGGCAAATGTAAGCCTCAAGGTTATTCACATCTCCTTCACGTAATTTTCCGCATCCATCGATTAATTTCTTTTCCTTGAATCCAAATAGTCTTGTCATCACTTTTTCTTAAACATTCCCAGTATATGACCACGTACTGAGGCAAACATAATTTACAACCACATAGAACATAAAAAATTATAATTTTAATTCGGTAATCTCTATTTATAACTTTCTCTGCACCCCTCACCGATAAATATTACATTATTGCTATTTATACATTATCTGCACATTCTTATAAATTCTAGCTTCTATATTCCAAATATTCACAGATTTTACCAACTACGAGTTTACTACTTCGTTAGTTGACAAGCATAAAGGCAGATCATGCTATTTTGCAATGCGTATGAGACAGACCACCTTCTTTTTCTTCCAGTGGCTGTGAACACTCTGCCTTGATGGAACTATATCTTGTGCAGCAAGAATTCTACAAGAAATAAAAAGTTGGCTGGAAAAAGAGAGAGCCCGGTGCGTGACAGTTCGCAGTAGCACGTCACCCTCCTTTCCACTAACTCTGTTTCTTATATTAAGATCGAAAAAGAGGAGAAGCTTCTTACTCTAAAGCCGCCTCCATATACTAAAAAGTTCTTGAGCTATTCTATCTCCAGCATTACAAGTTGCACACGTGTCGGAAGAAACCAGGGTTTAAAACAACATTGCACCATCCTCTAAGCCGAAACTAAAGCCGATTTGACGATTGTTCATGAAGAATGCAATTGAATACTTTGCTCAACACGTTCACGGAACAAACTCCCTTCATTTGCCTCTCATTAAACAACGTTTTTAAATTTCAAGGTTAAGATTCATCCACAGATGAAGGCCCAGTGTATAAGTACTCTCCTGTCCAAAGTCTCCTGACCGCTATTTTTTTTTAATTCCCAGGATCGAACCGCTGGTCCTTCTGGTAAGACTAATAGTAAGAGTATGTATCATTGGTGGACTGATACTGGCAGGAAAGGCCGAAGTACTCGGACATAAACCTGTAACCTTTATTACAAACTACACATGAATCGGCCCGGCACCGAACCCGGTCCTTCGGGATTAGACGCCGGTGTCTGGCCACCTCAGGATTCAAACTGAGCTAAATACTGTATAAAACAATTCCTACTTCACAAAGAACAAACAACGTCTCCTGCATTTAACCAAAAATTTTATATTGTTCACGGACAAAATAGAGGTCGATTTTGAAAATCCTCCTCAAAACATTAAGTGCTAGGCGGAAAAAAAAACGCCAAGTTTTCAAGCGTTACCTTTAAAGGAGACCGGCTTTACTACTGCGCTTCAAAAATAAATTTTGTTAACAACAAAAATTGTTTTTGCCTATCCTAAAAACGTACGAATTTTTTCTGGGTAACAATTCGTGTAATTTTTAATAAGCATAAAAACCAATTTTACTCCATCGCTGTGTGTGTAGATTTAAAAATTTGCAGTCACTTACCAAAGAAGACATTAGGTACGAGCCTGTCGAACCGCAATGTGCTACACAGTATACAAATTATTCCCACTGTACCTGAGAGTTTTGTGCTTACCGTGGATTGTCAGTTGACTCATACAGATGACAGTGAGGTATGCAGACAGAAACACAAGAACTCTCTTCATCTGTTTTTTACTTTATAGGTCAGTTCTTCTGCAATTTCTTTCCCTACAACACTTTTTGGTCACTTACTGCGAGACAGAGTAAAATATTAAAATATCATGCAATTCTTTAAATAGTCCGGTTTTAGTGGCCCGCGTTACTCAGACGGATGGTTTCTGGGTTCTTACATGGCGCCAGGTTAATGTATTTGTTTCAACGAATTTGTTTCAGGTAATGTCAGCATCTGCCTAAACCAAATTCAGTCACCACGAAAATTGAGTTAGAAAATTTCTCCGCATCTTAGGAACAAACACATTACACAACAAGAAATAAAAACCCTAACGACAGTCGTTTGAGTGCTGCGTCTATTTGAAATTTCCGAATAAAAATAAAATTTATTTGGTATTCCTACCTGAGTTTTGTTCTATTTACAACTCAGTTGCAAAAAGGAGTATTTTTCTGTGTCTCTCATATTAAATATGACAGTTCACTAAAACTTTCGGACGGGAATATGCGTGGCATTAAGGTCAGTATATTAGTTTCAGCCAAAGCTATTAGAGTACGACAAATGAAATGCAGTCATCTTAACAGCCAACGTAACGGACAAACGTAACTGAAACAGAATATGAATGCATGCTGGAAAATTAGAAAAATGAAGACGGAACAATTCTAACTTACCACAGTTTAATATCAACGACAAATTGAGGAGTATATTGTAAATTTAACTGACAGAATGGCTGTGATTAAAATTGAAGGCTATATAGGGTAGGAAGGAGGGAGGATAGAAGGGAGGAAAGAACGTAGGAAGAAAGGAAGGAAGGAAGGAAGGAAGGAAGGAATGAATGAAGAGAGACAGGACGTGTATATTATAACTACATATTAATACAACAGTTGAATAAATCACAAGATTAGCCTCGCAAAATGGGTTGGTTAAAACTTAAGTTTATAAAGTAAGGAAGGAAGAAGGCAAAGCAGCAAGAGGGTATTATTACTATATATTAATTCAGAGGTTGAATAAACCACAGGATTAGCTTATCGTTCAATAGACAGAAAAAATCTGTAAAGCTACAAACGGAATATCACTCATTCCTAATGCACAGTTATGAGAAAATTTTTAAAGACACCTTCATTGAATAAGTAGAAGGAAACCGGACAGGGGGCTCTTTTCATTCAACGCAAAACGTGTTTCATTTCTCTTGCCCCGATGACTGCCTACAGCAGAATACAAACCTATGGCACGCACACCATAAGTGGCAAGCGAAATAAAAATTTCTTGGCACGTACGCTTATTTGATCACCGACCATATATTCATAAAACGCTTCCTAAACTGCCATCAGCACTATAACCATCCCCAAACCGCCCCCAATCCTGATAGTATGTTGCACGGTTTTCTCACACAATTATAGAATTTACAGTACACAGTCTCAAATTTCAGCCATTTCTGTCCTACAACATCTCATTTACTTCGCTCTGGTTCAGTGATGGGACAGAGATGGTTCGAAGCGATAGGAACTTTTATCTAATGTTGGTGGTAGTCCTGCCAGGAATAAGATACGAAATGAAGAGCATAAAAGTTTAAAAGTTTCGCAACATAAATGGAAACATTACATTACTATGAGTCGCCTGATCGAGCCCAAAATTATTTACGTACTGTAGGCCTATCGACAGGTAAAACGCCACAAAACGTTAAACGGCAAAATGATGGTCGAAAGCTAATTAATCTTAAATACCCACATCTACCATCACTTGAATTTTATACGACTTTCTCGTTTTTATGCGTATATAGAAGTTTTGACTACAGTCCTTTAGAAACAGAAAAGGAACGATATATTTTCCCATTTCATTTTATTACAACCATTTCGAACGCGGTTATAAAGTAACATATCGTCAAAGGAGTTTGATATCTTGTGTCACAAGGAAAGGCTATAAACATGTTTCGAAATGTTTGCATTCATGCAATGGAACGAAAAGTTACTGGAGTACTGATGATCAAAGTTGAAAGAAGGTCAAAGTTCATGGGACTGTGGATGCGCTTTATTCCAGTCGATCTTAACAAATGCAAACGTTCACTGTCATACAGCAAAAGGAATTCATTTTTATTTGGACGGATGGACAACAGAACAGAAATTCAAGCCGATTTGAAATAAGTCACTTTGTTTAATATTTAAATGTTCTAATTGTTGATGTGGAAGACGCGGACAGACATGGCTGTCGACTGCTTATGCTATCGGATATTAAAATATCACAGGCTACGTGACCTAATAATAAAGCATGTGAAAGCTTGACATGTAATTTAACGATTTTTGTCATCACGTCGGACAAAGTTTTAGCCATAGGTATTGTCGTGTAACACACATACTGCGTTCAAACACTTTATTATCCAACTAGGTAAAGGTAAAGCAGTCCCATTACAGGCCTGGACAGGCCCAGAGGGTTCCAGGAAGTTAAAGCTCCCTGATTTCGTAACAACGGCACAGGATGGTGGTAAGTTGTCGGTCTTACGCACCGGCCACCTTAACCCCCAGGAAATACTCCTGGTACTCATTTATGTTAAAGGCTGAGACGACCCCAGGGCCACAGCGCGATCGGAAGAATTTTATATCAATGAAACGTTCCAATGACACCAGCTGGGATCGAACCAGAGATCTTCCGATTTGTAGCACAGCACCTTAAATATTGTACTACCGCGGTCCCCTTATTATCCAACTAATGCACCAATATATAATTCGTAGATACAATTAAAATTATAAAATATTTAAAATTGCTCCGACATGTTTCGGATCACAGAGGATCCATCATCAGGTAGCCTTGTACAGTACTTCGCTAAAATTACGAAAATGGCTCTATCGTGTGTTATAGTTACTATATATTTGTATATTAGTTGCATAATAAAGTGTTTGAATGTCATTGATGCACGGTGCAAATATAAAGATTAACACATGCTACGTATTTATACCCCATCAACAAAACTATTCTCCAACTGCAGTAACATAGTGTGACAAAGTCCTCCTTGGCAAATTTATGTTTTCTCTGTTGACGAATAAATAACTCACCTTGTACAGAACAAAACTGTTCATTCTTTACTCACAACAGCACGCAGCGTAATGCCTTTTAAAAAGCAATGGGAGAGGGTGTTCACTGGATTCAGCTATTCGGGATGCAGTCCCATGAGGTGACCTTGTGTCAACGACGACGCAGCATCGGATGCAACCACGAGCAAAAAAAAAATGACAGCAGCTGAAGGGCTACAGACTCACCAGATAGATTCTCCTACATGAAGCAAAATAAACTTATTTTAATGACTGTGATTCCCATAATTATCTTTATTCCAAATACAAATTGCTGAATAATTATAATAAGAAAAAATCATCCACTGACTCCCAAATATTTTTGCAGCTACTTCGAAATCTGTTATATTAAAGTGTAACTTCGATGGATTAATTATTTAATTGACTCACCAAATCGGAAGCACTGTTTTCCACATTTTTCGGTTTTATTCAAAGACACAGACACTAACAAAGCGTATATATCGTGTAATGATAGATCACTTATTAATGAGTTGAAAATTATTTGAAGGAAGCGATCGTGGTCAATTCGATGTACTGTCACTAAATATGCCTACAGGGACTGAGTAGAACCATGACAAATTCAGAATATAGCGTGTCCCGGTCGAGATTACATACCGAAAAATTTATTCTTTTGTTATGCAAACCCCTTCGCATTTTCTACGTGTTAGTTTGGAATTCAAAAAGATTTCAGTAATATGACTCAGCGATAATAATAAGAAAAAGAGAGGTAAGATGAACTCTTGTTATTGAAATCGTGGACACGTCACGAAATATAACTTCAGCAAGCGACTCAAACATCGCCATGTGTCATATCACACTTGAGTTTGCATATACAGAGTATTCCAATATGAAGCACGAATTGTCTTTTGAAACTAATGATTATTCAATTTAAGTCTGATTGCTTGCAACCGTCAGCGTGGCTCTACGTGCATCTGACAGCCTGAAGAATAAATCATAGGAGGTAGGCGAGCAATCCTAGGAACACGTGCAGCTGAATGAAAGGCTCCGTGTGAGTCTCTCGAACCTGGAAAGTGATGGCGATTTATTGTCAAAACAAGTCACTACATCGGGCTCTGTGGCGATCAACACTGTACAGTTTACTAAAAAATCAACACAAGTCGGGCGCACTAGTTATAATCACTGTACAGCTTATTAACAAAATAACACAACATGTCGGGGGCTGTACTTACCATCACTGTATAGATTTTTAACAAAACAACAAAACATGTCGGACTCCCTAGCTGTCATCATCATATAGCTTATTGACAAAACAACAGAACATGTCGGGTTCCCTAGTTGTCATCATTATATTGTTTACTATCAATACAACATTACATATTGGGCGCTCTAGTTTTCATCATCGTGTTAACAAAACAACACGACATTTAGGGCTGTCTTGTGACCACGGCTCTGCAGCTTATTAACAGAAAAGGTGATTCCCAATTTTCACCTTCTATTAATTTGCAACCCTATTAACTTCTATCTATTGTTACACCTACTTCATGCAAGCCATGAAAAGGAGTTTGTGATAATATCTCAGTTTCTTGGCTAGTCGAAAAATTCCCCATATTTTATTGAACAATGAACTTCACATCCGAGTCCAAAACATCCCGCAACCACTTAAGACTATTACAGTTGTTACAAATTCATACAATTATAATGCTACATGAAAATTACCTCAGATTTTTTTTATTTTTTAAGTGTAAAAATATGCACAAATTTGCGGCATTAAATCGACGAACTTCTCCACATGATTTACGCTAACTACGCTAACTATAAATTTCACCCCAGCGCTGAAGCAGCTCGCGTATGTAGCACTCCAAGGTTTCGCGTTCCGATCGAAAGTTCTATTAATAATATCTAAGGTGAAAGCAACAGAACATACCTGGGAACGTAAATACTT
>Ga0131853_10003329_pt1 | contig 28831 bp, 30 predicted proteins | sample TergutLab28metaG_FD_92764 | JGI IMG/M metagenome (GOLD analysis project Ga0131853, IMG submission 92764) | Labiotermes labralis P1 segment gut microbial communities from Petit-Saut dam, French Guiana - Lab288 P1 (version 2) (version 2) | ecosystem: Host-associated > Arthropoda: Insects >... | reverse complement strand
ATAAACAATATCCAATGGTAATCGCTCCGGAATGATTTGCTCACTAGGTACTTCAGGTGGAAACACAATATGAACGCTATCTTCTACCTGTAAAACAGTGCGCGTATTTTGCTCATTTCCATTTACCAAAATACTGCCGCCTTGAAACTTGATTGCTCTTAGTGCAGTGCGTGAAATATTCTGTTCTGCTAAAAATTTTTTCAATAATTTTCCTGCATCGGCAAGACTAATTTTCCAGGACAAATTCATCGCTTTTTATCACCAATAAATGACTCTCTCACACGTTTCCAAAAAGGGAATGGGCGAAACCTGGAAAATTGAATTGTCTCTTTACTGACAGCAATTTTAATCGACTGTACATTCGCGTGAACAAAATGTAAATGATCAACCGTTATATTGAACTCTCTTTGTTGCAGTGGTCTCAACACGCAAGTATGGTGCCCAGGCAACACTAGAGGTGAACCGATCGTTCGGTAAACACGATTATTAATCGATGCCATTTCTGCCATCTGCATGCATGAAATCGATGGATGGATAATCGCACCACCAAGTGATTTGTTATAAGCTGTACTCCCCGAAGGTGTTGAAAAGCACAATCCATCACCACGAAAACGTTCAAAAAAACTTTTCCGAAGCTCAATATCAGCTACCATTGTATTACCAACAGCACTTCTAATTGTAACCTCATTCAATGCTAAATATTTGGCCGCTTTTGTCCCATCATTGTAATTAATCACCATATCTAATAGCGGATATTTGACAATCTTCCCAGGATTCTTTACAATTTCTAAAGCTAAGAAAACCATTTCACGAGCACTCCAATCAGTGTAAAAACCGAGATGTCCGGTATGAAGCCCAACAAATGAAACGGTATTTAAAATATGTTTATATCGATGAAAAGCATGTAATAATGTACCATCGCCACCAACAGTAATAACGATATCAGGATTTTTATCATCTATGATTAATCCCCTATTTCCCAGGTGATGCTGAATCTCCTCGGCAACCGTATTTGAACCATCATCACCTCTTGAAATGACAGTAAACTTCATGTGACGCTCCTTTCTATCCTAGATATGTATTTTTATTTATTTTAACATAGTTTTAGGTGCTGTAGACATAAAGAAGCAGCCTAACGCATACGGAGGATTATAAATGACTGAAACAGTAGAAATCGAATTTAAAAACTTATTGACTTATGAAGAATTCCAGCGGCTGTTAAACAAATTTCAAATCACAGCAGATCAATTTTATAAACAAACAAATTATTATTTTGATACGAATGATTTTCATTTGAAATCATCGGGATCAGCACTTCGAATTCGGGAAAAACAGCAACAATTTGAACTTACACTCAAACAACCAACTGGTAACAGCATTGGTCTTTTAGAAACAAATCAAACCATTGATCGGGCAACTGCTAGTCAATTCATTGAAAATAATACTATCCCTAGTGGACCAATCTCAAATAAATTAGCGACTATTCCACTGACTACTACTTTACATTGTTTTGGTATACTAGTTACCAAACGAGCAGAAATCTCCTATCAAGGTGGTACATTAGTATTTGATATTAGCTCTTATGCTAATATCACGGATTATGAAATAGAATATGAAGTATCTGACTTCGCCAAAGGCAAAGTACAATTTGAAACTTTATTAGCCAATGAAAACATTGTGATAAAATCTACTCCAAATAAAATACAGCGATTAGAGAATGCTATCATGAATGAGGAATCTAATTAAGCATCTATTTTGAAATTCGTTCACAAATATGATTTAATAAATATTCGAAATTATTTTCAAGTAACGAGATTGGGCAAAGATGAGCAGCTTATTTACTCTGGAGGATTACCGATGAGAAAGCGTGAAAAGTTCACAAGCAAGCCGGTTGAGCTCTACTACTTTATTGATCCGATTAATCCGGAATGCTGGAGTTTAGAGCCAATATTAAAAAAATTAACGCTGGAATACGGTGGTTATTTTTCTATTGTCCGTGTACTTACAAGCAGATTGTCACACCTAAACCTTTCTTCACAACGAAGCTCACATCTTGCATTATGGCAACGTTGGGAGGAAGTTGCACTTCAATCAGGTATGTCATGTGATGGCACGTTATGGCTGGAGAATCCAATTTTAGAACCTTACAAAATCTCAATTGCTATCAAAGCTGCTACAATGCAAAACAGGCGCGCTGGTGCCGAGTTTTTACGGAAAATACAAGAAGCCCTTTTTATTGAAAAAAAGGATGTAACTTTACCGAAGAACTTACTGGCGATTGCAAAAGAATTGAACTTAGATGAATCTGAATTTTTGAAAGATTTAGCTTCCGATGCTACTGCTAAAGCTTTTCAAAATGATCTTGATATTTCTGCAGAAATGTTTGTGGAAGAGACACCGGCCTTTGTCTTCTTCAATAACCAACCGGAGGATGAAGGCTTGAAAATCACCGGCGTTTACTCTTATGGGGTATATGAGCAAATTTTGCAAGAGTGTCTGGGCACTCCTTTAAATAAGGCTGAATTGCCAACTATTTTAGATTTCCTGAAAAGATATGACCTTGTCGCATCGCAAGAAATCAGTGTAATTTATCAGATGGATGTCACTCAAGTGAACAAACGAATGCATGAATTGTTGCTAGCACAAAAGGTTGAAAAAATCACAGCAAAGCACGGGTATTTCTGGCGATTGAAAAGATTGTAACATTATCCTCCATTCGGATAATATTGCAATCTTTTTCAATTATTTAGATGAGTAGAACCTGCCGCCATTTGTCAAGGACCTTTTGATATTCTTTACAGAATAGTTACTACTAGCGCGATTTTTCCTTTCCTCTTCCTTGTTTGAGGTCGCGGGTGTAGGGCGCGCAGCCCCACAGGACCAACAGCAAACCGCGCACAAGTACAGACGGTTTTGCCGTATAATGAAGCAGACGGTGGCGGGGAAATGACACGGCAAAAATCTAGACGACCAAGGGTTTAAGAGTAGATTTTTTCGCGCTCTTTGCAAAAAAATATTACTCGCCCCTTGGACGAGTAATCATAAACGCAAGTGAATTATTCTACTTTCCCCATGAGATTATAGAATATTATAATCTCTCTGGGTGTAACCGCACTCGCTGATACTATGATATGGTCTATCAATTCAACAATCATGTAACGGGTAATAATGGTTTTGAGTATTAGAATTACGGCGATTCATACACATTTCCCTTTTCTATTTCATTTATAAAAGCTTCTTTGTCAAAAGTATTATCGCCCTCACAATAAAAGTCTACCCATGCAAGAACAACATCGTTATCGTCATCGTTTGATTTGGGTTCCGCATTATAGAGAACCCCGATGGTTGGGATACCACTATAATCAAATTCTCCAATTGTATAATTTTCTTTTTTAATTGGCAATGGCGGTAATGCGGTAAGAGCAGCTTCTACTGCGTCAGCCACCTTTGGCAAGTCATCATAATTAGATATACGAATCCAATATTTTGCATAATGGTTTTCATCATCATTCAACCAATATTCATTATCATGTAAATATGCAGCCAGTACATTATCAACATCCTTTTGGTTTGCCATAAACCACATTTCAGCATAATCACAATTGCTTTCTTTTTGTGCAACCATTTCATATCCTCCCCAAAAAATATACGAGGATACAACCTTAAACAATAAGCCGTTTTTATCCTTAAAATAATAAACCGTTTCCGTTTCGTCGCGGGTTCTTTCAGAATCATCAATAACATTGGTGGATATGTATTCATAATCAACAGTAAGACATTTATCCAACTTGCTTTCAACTTCTTGCCGACTGTGAGGAACACCACCCTCACGTCTGACTTGAACAAAGATAAAAGCTGACAAAAATATAATGGTGGGAATCAGAATCACAATAATAAATTTCTTTGACATGAAATCTGCCCTGCCTCTCTATTTTTGTTAAATCCATCATGAATATACCATATCATAATTATCATTTCAATTATATTTCAAAACAGAAATCACAGAAAGGAGCGTGGCCTCACTCCCTAACTAACTTTTCAATTCTAAAAATCAATATCCCCCTATAATATGTTATTAGGACATATTGTAGGGGGAAATATTTTGTATCAATTACCTGTTTGGCTTTATCCTGTTGCTCTTCTTATTGCATTTACTTTGCAAGTATTGGGATTACTCCGTGTAATGCCTTTATGGTTTACCTCTCTCTCATTGTTTCTTATTATTTTCTTCTCACTTCACCAATTTAAAAGACAGAAAAAATCAAGAAAGTTTTGGTAATAGTAGCTTTTCCATTTCGATAATGGTTGCTTCAAATGTCTTCATTGCTGACTCAATTGGTTGTGGTGTGCTCATATCTACACCGGCACGCTTCAAAATGTTAATTGGAAAATCACTTGATCCAGCTTTCAAGAACTCATTAATATAACGATCAACCGCTGGCTTCCCTTCTTCAAGAATTTGTTTTGACAACGCTGCTGCCGCACAAAAACCAGTTGAATATTGATAGACATAATAATTGTAATAAAAGTGTGGAATTCGTGACCACTCGAAACCAATTTCTTCATCCACCACAACATCACTGCCGAAGTACTGCTTATTCAACTTATGATATTCAGCAGTTAAGTATTCTGCTGTCAGCACTTCTCCATTTTGTGCACTAATATGAATGAAATGTTCGAATTCAGCAAACATTGTTTGACGGAATACTGTTGCTCGAAAAGATTCCAAATAATGATTAAGCAGATATACGCGCTGTTTTTCATCTGTCACAACTTTTAACATATAATCCTGCAATAGTGCTTCATTACAAGTTGAAGCTACTTCAGCAAGAAAGATGGAATAACGGCCTGTCTGGAAAGGTTGATGTGTGCGTGTATAGTAACTGTGCAATGAATGCCCAAATTCATGCGCCAATGTAAAGAGGTGATTCACCGTTCCTTGCCAGTTCATCAAAATATATGGATTAGTGCCATATGCCCCCGATGAGTAAGCACCACTTCGTTTACCGCGGTTTTCATGCACATCCACCCAACGTTCATTAAGACCTTTTTGTACAATAGAACCATACTCTTCACCAAGCGGTACTACTCCTTTAAGCAAGTAATCCTTCGCTTCTTCGTAAGTAAATTTCATTTTCACTTCCGGTACAAGCGGTGTGTACAAATCATAAATATGCAGGTCTTCCAGCTGCATGACCTGCTTGCGCAATCGAATATAACGGTGCAAAAGCGGCAAATGCTGCCGAACCGTACGCACCAAGTTATCATGAACTTCTTCAGGAATACTGTTATTACTCAGTGCTGCATGACGGGCGGATTGATAATTCCGAACCTTAGCATTGAAGTTATCTTTCTTCACTTGACCATTTAATGTGCTGGCAAAAGCATTGCGATACTTACCATAAGTACCGTACATTCCTTTAAAAGCTGACTCCCGCACCGCTCGATCTTTGCTTTCCAAAAAGCCGGCATAACGCCCTTGTGTTAATTGGACTTCTTCACCCGCTTCATTTTTAATCATTGGAAAACGCAAATCAGCATTATTCAGCACACCAAATGTGTTTGATGAAGCTGCCATCACTTCATAAGCTTCTGCAAGTATCGCTTCTTGCTCAGCAGGCAATACGTGCGCACGTTGCAAATTGATTTCTTTTAACGGTTGCCTATAAACTTCCATCTCTTTTTTTTCTGCCACAAATTTAGCTAGTATATCTTCAGGTATCGCTAACAATTCAGGTACAGTATAAGCAAAAACACTGGAATGCATAGTCAATAAACTATCTACTTTTCCTTCCATTTCTTGATATTTAGCATTTGCCGTATCTTGGTCTTGGCGCATATGCGCATATGTGTATAATTTCCCAAGGCGCTCGCTAGCATGATCTTGAAATTGTAATGCCTCATACAGTCGATCTGCACTCTCGGCCAGCCGACCACTATATTTACCACCCTCTGAAATGATGGACTTTAAGCTAGTGAATTCTTCTTCCCAAGCTTCATCTGTTGCAAAAATATCTTCTAAGCGCCAGGTATCCTCGACTTTAATTTCCTCACGCCCTAAAAGCTGATTTTCTTTCTTTTCGCTCATCTTCCAATTCCTCCTTGGCACCTATTCAGCCTAGAGCCTGACTTTTTATCTATAACAACAGCTCTAACTAACTTATACTTTTTATTATACACTGGAGTAGTGTAAATAATCATTAAAATTTGAAAAATTTAACTTTTCTTTAGGAATTCTACTCACTTGCTCTCCATGACTGACTTCGTAAAAATTGATATAATTTTTCTTCACTGGCTTGAGTAATCATTTCATGATGAACTGATAAAATACCGTTTTCAAAAGTAATAAACCCAACCTTTTTCAATACCTCCAAATACTCCGCAAGCGCAATCATAGTTGGCCTTCCCGGCACTACACTTTCTTGTACTACAATCTCACGTTTATCAATCATCTGTTGAAATAATTGCTTAGTGCTAGTAGGCGTGGTTGTTTTTAACAAATATAATGCTAAAAAAATTCTACCTTGCCATTCAACTGCCGGTGTTTGTAGTAGGATCCCACTTGGCAGCGGAATTCCCACAAAGATAGGCAACTGTGAAGCATGAAGCCCACTTTGATAAAGCTTTTGATAAAAAGGCACACGCAAACCTTCAAAACGAATACTTTTCACTAAATGATGATGTCTTTTTAATCGCCAATTATGAAAATATGTTGGCACCGCAGTATGAAAATCCAGCAAATGATTAGGAAGCAAGTTGATCAATGCGATTCGATTGATATTAGTGAAATATTGATTTACGGAAAATGGAGCCAGCTGCGAGAGAATGACACACGCTTCTTTTATGGGATCAAAAAAGTAAAGTTGCCCACTATCATTTATTCCTTGTTGAACTAATTTTGATAATTTTACTAATGAAAGATACTTTACTTTCAACAATGATATATGAAAGATCCAAATTGGGATGATGCTAATTGATAAATAGCCTAAGGTTCGCTCGTTTAAACGATCTAATGAAATGCTAGAGCATTGAAACTCAACAGCAACACGACTGCCACAATATTCGAAGTAAATATCTGATTTCTGTTTAATTTGCGGAAAATACTTTTCTAACTGACATTTTTCAGTGCTAAGCTGTAGTTGCTTGAACAATTGGAGTTTACCAGTTAAATGTTCAATGGATTCAGGGTCGGAGGCAACTTCACAAAGTTGATTTTTACGATGAGCAAAGTGGGGAATGGTTTTAGGACCAGAACGAAACATAACAGAACTAGCACAAGCCGGACAGTAATACTCATCACGCCTCAAGCGACAATTAGGACTGGCTTGCTCCGGAACACCCTGTGCATTAATAGCAATTAACAAACACTTCAACTCCTTCCCGACTTCGGGTTTGCTTTATTCTATTGCAGGAATATGTATGATGAAACAAATTAGGCGAGTAAAAATTTAATACACCCGTCTCACATATCTCAACTTGGTGTATTAAATTTTTACTCGCCTAATTCCTGCACCTGCAAGTTACTATGAAATCATTATATCATGCATTTTAGATTTTTGCACTTAACATACCTCTCCTACAAAAGTGGGGAAATTATTCTTGCCAATGATTCAAAAATTCTCTTACGGTAAGCACGATTATGAAACTCCTCATGATCTATTTGATTGGAATTTTCAACATCTTGCATATAATCTTCCTGCAATTTTAAAATACTCTTGGTCTGATAAAGAAATGCATTCACTTCAAAATTCAAGTGGAAACTTCTCATATCCATATTAGCCGTACCAATTGAGGCTAATTCGCCATCAACAATAATGATCTTGCTATGCATAAAACCTTCGGCATATTCATAAATTTTAACGCCAGCTTCTAAAAGAACTGGAAAATAAGATCTGGACGCATGAAAAGGAATTTTATGATCTGCAATGCCAGGTACTAATAGCCGAACATCCACACCGCTAAGTGCTGCAATTTTCAGCCCTGTTAAAATATCTTCGTCCGGAATAAAGTAAGGTGAAGCAATCCAAACACTCTTTTGCGCTGATGTAATCATTGAGAAAAAGATATCTTTTATCACAGTTGTACGCTTATCAGGGCCACTCGCAATAATTTGCACACCACCATGCTGCGGATCACTAGCAGTAGAACACACCGGTAAATAATTTTCAAGTTCAATTTTTTCATTGCTCATATATAACCAATCTTGCAGAAAAATAATCTGTAGCCTGCGTACAGCTTCTCCGGTAATTTTCAAATGCGTATCGCGCCAAAATCCAAAGTATTCATCCTTTCCTAAATACTCATCACCAATATTCAATCCACCAACAAAGCCGTATTCTCCGTCAACTACTACAATTTTGCGATGATTTCTAAAGTTCACCTTACTATTTAAAATCGGCATCCGCACAGGGTTAAATGACATCGTTTGAACCCCATTATTAGATAGCTCCTTAATATAAGCAGAAGAAAGAGCGCCCGATCCAACATCATCAAACAAAAAGCGAACTTCCACACCTTCCTTTGCTTTCCGAATTAATAATTCCTTTAACTTTTGACCAAGCGTATCATGACGGACAATATAATATTCCAAATGAATATGATGTTCGGCTTTCTCGATTGCCGCTTTTATTTCCTGAAAGGTTATCTCACCATTAGTTAAAACTTCTGTATCAGAAGCAAATGAGATGGGGTTGCCAAGCCTTCGCGAGAGTTTCATAACATTTGCTTTTTCATGGCTAAAAGTTTTCATAAACTCCACTGTTGCCAACTTTCTTTCAGCAATTGACTGAGCCGTTTTCATATCCGCAATATGTTTTTTGCGAAACATACGCTGCTTACGATAGTTTCTACCAAACATTAAATAGAAAACAAATCCTAAAAAAGGCACACTTGAAAATACAGCAAGCCAAGCAACAGTCTGCGTCGGATTACGATTCTCCAAGAAAATTACAATGCTAAAAAAGATAATCGACATCGTTAAAAAAACACTGAAATACTTCACAATCGTAAAGTCTAAGTAGATCGATAAAAGCACTTGCATCATCACTAGGAAAAAGAGGAAGATAAATACTCTAATAAAATTTTTCATTGTTCACCAAAAAGCTGACTCCATTTCTGAAATCAGCTAACTATTTATTCTAGAAGTAACTGTTAATCGTTTCAAAAACATTTTTGTCTATTACTAATTTGCCATATTCCTGTATCATCTCATTCGGGATAATCGCTTGCTCACTATATTCCAAAATCCTCGAAGACGTTACTACCGACTCTTCAGTTTCTATTTCTGATTCAGTATAATGAACCATTAAATAGTACACATCTTGATAACTATATAACTGACAAGTCAATTCTTGTGTAAAAGCATTTTTAAATAATGTAATCACATCTTCAAATTCTGCAAAAGCAAAACTTTGCGTTCGATTTAGTGTACCCGCTACCATAGGGAGTTCAATTTGGCAAATCATCTCATCTGTATGCCTGGCTAGAAAATGAGTAATCTGTTCTAATCGTTCAGCCATTTGAACAATTTGCTCCAGACGTTCAGCCATTTCCTCCGGGGAATTTGTAATAATGAATTCTAATCCTTGATCAGAAACATTGACTTGAATCTTCAATGCACCCTCGAATTGAATATCAATTTCTTCTTGCACTTCATCTAACATTCTCCAGAGAAATTGCTCACCACGACTACGATCCTGCCAGAGCTCATCCAATGCAAATCCTCGGCTCTCCATATCCTGATTAGAGAGAAAAAACTTTATTGTATTTTCATTGATTCTTTCAATATCCATCATACCGCCCCTTTCAAGGCATTCCCTTAGATATTAATTCAAACCTATTTGACAAAAAAAATCAAGTTTTTTATCATTTCAACAAATTTTTATTACGAATCATCAAAATAATGAATGTAATACGTATTAATACACCAAGAAAAATAATAGCCCAATTTATTTTACCCATAATCATACTAAGCTTATGAAAAAATTAGTGCCTACGTTACTTTTTCTTGATTAACCTCATTTTTATTCACTTTTAAGTGAGTAGACATGATGCTCGCCTACTAATACAGTTCATTATGTCGATGTGCCAGCCTGCTGGATGCTGCTGCAGCAATCGCACCAACAATATCATCGAGGAATGTATGAATTTGACCTGTTGATTTATTATTTAATCGTTCCAGTACACCTGGCTTAAGCTTATCAACATAACCAAAATTTGTAAAACCAATCGAGCCATACACATTAACAATTGAAAAGGCAAGGACCTCATCTACACCGAACAATCCTTCATCATTTTCCACGTAAGTCTGCAACGGCTCAGCCAGTAACTTTTGTTCTGCCAATTTATCCAGCTGAATCCCTGTTAAAACAGCATTTTGCACCTCTCGCTTGGTCAGAACACGTTCCACATTATAAATACAATCCTCTAACTTGAGGTCATCATGATATGGCGTTTGCAGCATGTGTACCAATTCAGCAATCTCTTCAATGGTTACACCACGCTCGAGCAACCAATCTTTTGCATGTAATTGTTCCATAATAATGAACTCCTTTCAAGTACTTTTATTATTTGACTAATTTTATCCACAAAAAAAGAAAATATGTAGATGTCTTATCATATATATTAAAGAATATATTCGAGGTGGTCAAACTATGGATGAACATGCGCTATTTAATTTATATCACATCAAAATTGAAACAGTACTTTCCAAAACTAAATTTGCGGCCGGCGGCTATCATTTTCACATTGTTCCTGCTGCAAACCATTCGGAAGAAGAAATTCATGAGCGGATGCATATGGCGAATCATTTACATAGTAAAGGGGAGCTCGGCATCCTTATCCCTTTACAAAATCAACATGGCAAATTTCTATCGAACTATCGCGGATCACAAATTGTGCTATTAGGTGTTGCAACATCTATGCCATCTGAAGTAGGAGCTGAATCCGGAATTGGCTTACAATTGGCTACATTCCATTACCGTGGCAGATATTTGAACAATCGAATTGACAGTCTGAGTCGGATCGGCCAATGGAAAGATCTATGGGAACGAAGAATAGATCAAATTGAGAAATTTTGGCAAGGGAAATGTGTCACACACCCACAAAATGAATTTGAACGTATGTTTATTGAATATTTCCCTTACTACCTTGGCCTTGGTGAAAATGCGATTCAGTACTTAGTTGACACAGAAAAGGATGATTATCCTGGTGAAAGTGATATCGCTACAATTTGCCATGATCGCTTCTGTCAAGATTGCTTCGGTGTGGAGTTTGGCAAAAATCCATTTGATTGGGTTTACGATCACCCTAGTCGCGATTTAGCTGAATGGAGCCGGGAGCAGTATAATAACCTTCCAAATACGTACCATTATGAAATGCAAAAGTTTTTTCAGGACTATTTTCGTGTATTACTACCCTCTAACTTTACTTTACGCTTACTATATGCACGGTTATTGCTACCGATTAATTTTTTGGAAACAGTGGAAACTTATTTCACATCACAGTCGGAGAATATTAGACATACACTAGAGGATAAATTGCATGATGATATTAAAAAGACGAGTTATTATGAGAAATTTTTAAAGGAATTCTTTGAGTTGGTAGGAATACCAAAGCAACAATTGCCATTTCGTGTACCGGAATGGTTAATATAAAATCGCATCGAAAATTTCCTCACCTCTTAGGTGGGGAAATTTCGATGCGATAGGTTAAATATTATCACTAAAACACTTGCTCAACTTCCACAACTTCCGGAATTTCCTCGCACAAAATGCGCTCAATCCCGGACTTCAATGTAACTGTTGCACCTGGGCAACCTTGACAAGCACCCAGTAAGCGTACGCGCACAATGCCATCTTCCACATCAACTAACTCACAATCACCGCCATCACGCTGTAAAAATGGTCTGACTTTTTCAAGTACTTCCTCAACACGCTTGAATAACGAATTATTTTCCATCTCTTCTATTTCCTCACTATTTTTTATTTAGAAAAAACACTGGTACTATGCAAGTGTCCGATCTTTGCTTCCGGATCACCATATAACTTGGCTTGATTAATTGCAATCGGTGCTTCTCCAAAGCCAACCATAATCAATTTAGCCTTTCCGTCATACGTACAAACATCACCACAAGCAAAAATGCCCGATATTGAAGTTTCCATATGCGAATTGACAATCAGGTTATTCTTGTCAATTTCCAAGCCCCACTCTTTAATCGGACCAAGTGATGAAACAAATCCATAAGTTACAATTACATCATCCACATCAACTGTCTCACGAACTTGATCTTTTGTATTCTCAATTATTACTTGCTTAATGCCATTTTCATCCCCAAATATATCTACCGGCACAAAAGGCGTTTTCACGGATACATTCGAGCTTTTGAGGTTTTCTACACTATGCTCATGTGCACGGAAAGCATCGCGACGATGCACAATCGTAACACTTTTCGCAATTGGCTCTAGCATTAGCGCCCAATCAACTGCTGAATCACCACCACCAAAAATAATAACATTTTTATTAGCAAAACGATTCATATCGCCAACAAAGTAATGTAAATTGTTACCCTCGTACTGATCCGCACCTTCAATTTCCAAACGCCTTGGCTGGAACGCACCGTTTCCTGCTGTAATAATAATCGCTTTACTAAAATGTGTTTCTTTATCAGTCGTAATTTCAAATGAACCATCTTCGAGTTTGCTCACTTTTTCAACTGTTTGACCTAAACAAATCGTTTGATCAAAAGCAGACATTTGTGCTTTTAAATTATCAACTAACTCACCTGCACGAACTTTTGGAAAGCCTGCTATATCATAAATATACTTCTCCGGATAAAGTGCTGCCAATTGCCCACCTAGTTGTGGCAAACTTTCAATCAGCTTCACTGACATCTGCCGCATACCACCATAAAAAGCTGTAAACAGTCCAACAGGACCACCACCAATAATGGTTACATCGAAAATCTGTTTCTCACTCATTACTGCCCCTCCTGATTAAGACGAATGTCCCATAAGAATACTGCTTGCTCAATTAGTTTAGCATAATTTTTATAGCTTGTGAAAAAAACTTATTTCTATCCCGAAATGAATTAAGAATTAATATTTTGGGTAAAATGGATTTTTGAAAGGAGCCGATACAATGAGTATTAGCAAGAAATTTTTACTAACCATTGGCTTTACAGCAATATTTATTTTAGCGGTCTATGTAACTTTTTTCAGATTAACAGGCGATGCACAAGCAAAAGAAATTTTCGAAGGGGAAGCAACTTTTATCGGACCATTGGATTATGATTATTCATTTAGGCCAAAAACTTACATACCCGATACCAAAATTGCTTCCACTGAAGTTATCAAACCTAAAACCATTGAAGAAAGCATTGATTTAGATAGTTTAGAGAAAATTACTTTAACTGCAACCGGTTATACAGCTGGCTTTGAGTCAACCGGAAAGACACCCGATCATCCACATTACGGCATTACCAGCTCAGGTGTAAAAGTTAAACGTGATTTATACTCAACAATCGCTGCCGATACAAACTATTTTCCATTCGGTACGATTCTCTATATTCCTGACTATGGATACGGTGTAGTCGCTGATCGTGGTGGTGCAATTAAAGGTAATAAAATTGACCTGTACTACGACACAGTAGAGCAAGTTTATGCTGAATGGGGAAAGCGCACACTAGACGTATATATTGTCAAAAAAGGCACAGGAAAACTCTCTGAGAAAGAATTAATTGCATTAAATGAGGATAGTGCTGTACAAACATTTCGTGAGCAATTTACCAGCGCCAATAGCCAATAAATCGAGTCTCGGATACAAATTGAACTGTATCCGAGTTTTTTATTTTTATAACATTAGGCATTTGGCTCAGCCCATGGCTTGGGCAAACGCATATAGAATAGAGTAGTTGAAAATATCAAGGTGCAGGGGTGTGCGCCTAGAAACGTATTAAGGTAGAATTACTTTGATTTGCCAGGCAAATCGGAAAAACTATGACTTAAGACAGAGTTTCTGCACACGGATGCCCGATTATACAAGGAGGAGTTTCCATGTTTAGAAGACCTTTTGGTTTCCATGGTGGATTTCATGGGGGAAGATTTGGATTTGGTCCCGGCAGATTTGGATTCGGTGGAGGGTTTTTCCCAGGTGCCGGATTTGGATTTTTTCCGGGTGCTGCTTTCGCAGGTGGATTGCTTGCCGGCTCATTAATTAACCGACCATTTTGGCCATACGGACCTTATGGCTATCCATTTTTTTAATATTCACCCGATACACAGGAAAAATCTCAAGCAAATTACTTGAGATTTTTACTTTTATCTATACAAGATGATTAGAATCTACTTTTACTCCACTAAGGGGTGTTTATGATTATTGCTTATGCTTTCGAGTATTATAAAACTGATTGACCCAAAAATCCATTTTGGCTCGTAGTGGCCTAAAACCACTTTTTGTTTCGATCAGCCCCAGTTTCAACGATGCACGAGAGCCTTTTTGATCAATTGTCCGTCCACATTCAGATAAAGTAGCATGATCATCACGCAAAGACAACGCAACATTGCCATCATCAGGATTGATTGCAATCACCTTCACCATCACAGCATCACCAACATTTAAGAAGTCTCTAATATCTCTAACAAAACCATCTGTGATTTCAGAAATATGAATTAACCCTTTCACTTCTTCATCAAGAGCGATAAATGCACCATATTGTTGCAACCCAATGACTTTTCCTTTGACAATTTGACCAATAACATATTTACTCATCGCACACCTCCCAATCATTTCCCAGGAAATAGAGCATTCACATATTCTATTGTAAAATATCGATTTTTTGAATTTTAATCTCTTCCACTGGTCGATCCCCGGAGCCAACTTTACTGTTCGCAATATCGTCCACTACATCCATTCCGGCAATTACTTGACCAAACACAGTGTGTCGTCCGTCTAAGTGAGCAGTTCCTCCAACTTCTAAGTATTTCTGAATCGCTTCACTTGGATAACCTGCTTGTTCAAATTGTGCTTGGCTTGCAGGAGCAGCACTTTGGTGAACGATAAAGAACTGACTGCCGTTTGTATGAGGTCCGGCATTTGCCATGGAAAGTGCACCACGAAAATGAAATAGCTCTGGTGAAAATTCATCTTCGAATGGCTGACCCCAAATGCTTTGGCCACCCATGCCCGTACCATCTGGATCACCACCTTGAATCATAAAATCCTTAATGACACGGTGGAAAACTACATCATTATAATAACCATTTTTTGCATGAGTAATAAAGTTTTCAACGGCTTTCGGTGCTATTTCCGGAAATAAGCGAATTTGAATAGCACCTTTTGTCGTCATAATTTCAACTACACGATCTTTTTCATTTGTTTCAGAAAATTGAAGTAATCCCATCTGTATTCTCCTATCTTTTTTATTATTTTTAGTCAAGAACTTTAATGCTAATAATTTTTACATCTTCAACTGGTTTAGGGCTTTGACTGTTAGGGTCATCTACTGGAGTGGCAGCAATAGCATCCACTACATCCATTCCTTCTGTTACATAGCCAAAAACTGTATGACCGCTTTGTGATAGATTAGTTCTACCATCTAGCATCGGTGTTCCACCTTCTTTATACTTTTCAATCTGCTCGTCCGAGTAACCTGCCGACTTCATAGTATCGTCAGGATACGGATTTTCTTTAGCTTGTACAATAAAAAATTGACTGCCATTTGTATTAGGGCCAGCATTCGCCATTGAAATTGCACCACGATAGTTCAACAATTTCATTGAAAACTCATCCTCAAATGGTTCTTTCCAAATACTTGCACCGCCTGTGCCATTCCCCATCGGGTCCCCACCTTGGATCATGAAGCCATCAATCACTCGGTGGAAAAGAATTCCGTCATAATAACCATCTTTTGCATGTGTAACAAAGTTCTCGACGGTTTTCGGTGCCAACTCCGGATACAACTCGATTTTGATTGTTCCCATTGTCGTTTCCATTTCAACATGTTGCGTTTTTCCGAGGCCTTCTACCTCATCGTCTCTGTCTATAGGTGCTTCTGGTGGTGCAGGTGATCCGAACTCTCTGCCCACATCTTCCTCTTCTTTTTCTTTAGACGAACAAGCCCCTAAAGCAAGCATTGCTATTAGTACTAATGAAAGTAACATTAGTAATTTTTTCATCTTACATTCCTCCGTTGATATTAATAAATGCTACATTCGATAAATGCATAACTTCATTATTATAACAAAACACTAGCAATTAAGCGAGCCGGCACTAAACGTTTATGATAGCTAATGTACATCTGGAAATACAGATTAATTGGTTTTCTTCATCTTGGATTTTCACTTCCCAGACTTGTGTACGTTTTCCATGGTGCAAGGCTTTCCCTATGGCAGTTACTATTCCATCACGCTTTCCTTTAATATGATTCGCATTAACTTCTAAGCAAACAGCTGCCTCCACTTTTGAATCAATTAAGTGACTGGCCCCAATACTGGCCACTGTCTCTGCTAAAGCAACAGAAGCACCACCATGTAACAACTCGGCTGGTTGACGAGTTCGGTGATCAACAGGCATGTTCATTACCACTTCGCCTTGTTTTAATTGCACTAGTTCCATTCCTAATGAATGCATTAACGTTTGACTAAAGTCCATTTTTTACCTCCTAATAAGTAATTCCTACTCTTGTACATAAATATTGATCTGAAAATAACTGCTGAAATGCAAAATCTGCTGTATCGAAGATGGAAATCTTCGTTCCATTTTTCGGTAAAAAATCTTTCTGAACACGATACTGCCCCAATTTCTCTCCAACGGGTAAATAGGTTGGACAAACTAAAGTCCAATTCACCTCTGATTGTGCAAGCAAATCATAAACAACATGATGTTCTCGTGTTGCAGTAATTTTTTTGTTCCTTGACTCAGCAGTCTGATACCGAAGCTTCCCAAATTCTGTTTGAGCATTTAAAATCCCTGCAGTACCAATCGTAATTAGACGAGAAATTTGGTAAAAATTCATGGCTACAAGGATATTTTTGATCCCTTCTGAAAGCGCCGTCCCACCATCTGTACTAAGTGCACTCACCACAGCATTTGCATTTCTGAGGGATTCCTTCACAGCTTCTAAATTAGTCACATCTCCTGTAATCACACTTACCTTAGATGATGAATTGTTTAATTTAAGAGCATCTCTAACCAATACAGTAACTTCAGTAATCTGCTCACAATTAATCGCATCTGCTAATATCGCTGAACCAACACGGCCGGTAGCACCAAAAAGACAAATTTTCATTCATTGCACACCCTTTTCATTGTATTATTATAACGTATCCGTTAATATATTTATAGAGAAAATGAATTCAGCAGCGCATAGCATATGCATTGCTTTAGGAGGGCTATATGGCAAACTTATATGACTTGGCATACAACGTGGAGAAAGAAATCCGGAAGCATCCCGATTATGTTACATTATCAACACTCTATGCTGAACTACAAGCTAATCCGGAAGCTAAGAAACTTTTCAATGATTTTCGCAGTATTCAAATGAAATTGCAAACAATGCAAATGATGGGTCAAGAAATTCCACCGGAAGAAATGGAAGCTGCTCAAGCAACGCTTCTTGCTGCGCAACAAAATGAAAAAATCCAGAAGCTAATGGAAGCAGAACAGCGGTTTTCAATTATACTAAATGATTTAACAAGAATTATCGTAAAACCACTCGAAGATGTCTACGGCATGCCTGAAGACAATCCTCAACACTAAAAAGCATAGATAAATAAGTAATAACCCGCACAATTGTGGGTTATTTTTTTATTAAAAATCTCATAAAACATATAAAGCATGTATATTGCAAAAGGATGTGGTTGAATGATTTATCGCTTGCTAGCCATTAATTTAGATGGTGCACTGCTGTCTTCAAAAGGAAGAGTTCATCGATTAACAAAATTAGCACTTGAAGAAGTGAAAGATAAAGAGGTTGAAATCGCCTTATATACTAAATTCAGCTATCAGCATGCCCTCAAAATGGCGAAAATGCTACCATTTAAAACGCATATCATTGCCAATCAAGGGGGCTATATCACAAACAATTCAAACGAGCCGATTTTAAATAAACGAATATCCGAATCAACAGCATTAGATATTGTTCGCTTGTTAGAAAGTATGGATTGCTACATTCGCGTTATTCATGAAAATTTCACCCTAGCCAACACTCTTCAATTCCCAAGTGAAATTGCTTCAAAAATTAAATGGACCACAGGTGACTATACTTTCTACACACAACAGTACGTGGAATCATTAACAGAGCATATGCTACTTGATGCAATTGCACCATTGCAAATCGATGTTTACTTTGAGCAGGATAGTGACCATATCGAAGTAATCGATGCCATTCATTCTCTATTTAGTAATATCTCTATTCATTGTGAAAAAGATGGAAAAATGACTATTCTGCCGGAACAAGTTAGCTTACAGAACGGATTGCTTGCGTTGCTGGAACAATTGAATATTGAATTAGCAAAAACAGTTGTGATTGGTTGCCATGAAGCGGATAACGAAATGGTTGAATCCGCTGGACTGGGGATTGCGCTTGCCAATGCGGAGATGACAACCAAAAATGTGGCAGATTGGATTACGCGTAGCAATGATGGATTAGGCGTAGCTTATGCAGCTCGGGAAGTTTTTCGTAAACAGCAGCAATTGTCTTTTTTGAAAAGGATTAAGAATGAAAATTATTAATCGATGAGTAGAATGAAAAAGAGCGAGAATTATGATACACACAATTCCGCTCTTTTTTCTATGTGTATGATAACAAAATTTCAGCTACATTAATCTCTCTTGTTTGAATATAGGATCAATCCAGTCTCCTTCTCGGTGTTTCTGAATTTCTTTATAAACATGTTCAAACTTCTTTACAGAAAATTCGACTAACTTTTTACCTTTATAAGTCCAAATCCCAGCCCTATTTAATTTGCATACTCGATCCATAAATTTGAAATAATCTTTTAGCCGAAAGGTTATCCCTAAAAAATCTGCAAAATACTTAGCATTTTCTAGGGCTTCCGCCATTTTATCAGGGCTTCTGTAGCGACTATTGCGTATCGCTAGGATAATGTAGCAATGTGGTATCAAGAGAAGAGAATTTGTTTCCCTGCATAAGTCTAAGGCATTGTTCGCATAATCTTGTGCCTTATCTGGCTTTAACGCACTGTACACCCTAGCACCAATATATTGAATTTTAATATATAGATCTGTTAAAAAACGCTGAAGTTGCCAATCCCTTTTGTACATCTGCCTATATAGTTCAGTAGCTTCGCTGAACGCATCTTCTGACTGTCTATGTAATTTAACCATCATATCATCTTGTTCCAACAAATCACCATGAACTTCAGCAAGTTCAGAATAGATTTGCGCATTTAAGAACTGTGTTTCTATCTTTGAATCAGCTTCCAACTTCAAAGCTTTTTCAAAATCTTGAATAATTTGAGCATTATCTTGACCATCTTGATGAAGTTTGTAAAAACAAATAGCTTCATACATGGCAACCGCTTTATGGTGATAACATAATGGTCTGTGTCTATTTTCTTCAAGTAATTTTTCCAGTTGTTCATAATCGTTACGCAAACGCAAATCTGTTGCTTTTAAGAAAAACTCATTCACTAATAACTCAAACATTGATACACCCCTCCTAGTTTTAGTTATTTAATTGAATATTTTGCTTTTATATTATCATAGCATCAAAGATTTGTCTTAATTTTCAGTAATCGCGATAATCACTTTTCTAATTGAATATCTCTATGTTATTATCAAATCGTGCTACTAAGCATTGAAATAAAAAAGAGGGAGGATTGGTGAAGTGATACTGCAATTATTAATACAAACTTTTGGCATTGAAGGTCCTCCAAGCTGAACTTAGTAGAATGCAATGAAAAAACGAATATGTTGGAGCCGCCTCGACAGCTCCAACATATCTCTTTTTTCACCGCATTACATCAGTCACATTCTTATCTTTACCAAACTTAACTAATAACTTATTCATCGGTCGTAAAAACACTTGAATCAAAGGTCCAATTACTACTGTGATCACTAATGTCCCAACACCAATCGGCCCACTAAACAATAATGCCAACAGCAAGCAGGCTACTTCCACTATTGTCTTCATAAGTCCAAATGATTTGCCCGATTTTTTTACCATTGTTAATGTAAGCAAATCAATTGGTGAGGCAATTAGATCAGCTGCTATGTAAGCTGCTGCACCGATTGTCAAAATCAACAAACCTACAGCTAGAAAAATCACTTGCCACATCAGTTGATCTGTTACAAATGGCGCTAATCGATCCAGCCAAAAATCAATAAAATGTCCAATGATCATTACAGTGACCACTGTATGAATTTTGGGAAATTTTCTTTCCACAAGTGAATTCAAAAGGATAAAAATAGCGCCATTAATTAGTACCCAACGCCCCACTGTTAACCCCAGCGTCTCTGTCATCCCATAATTCAATGCATCAAATGCACCTGTTCCTAGTTTTGGTGCCAAGTAAGTCGTTACAATTCCTAATGACATTATGATAAGACCTACTATATAAAAACACACACGAGCAAACAAATTTTCAATATTTCTTATTTCTTTAATCATGTTCATGGCACGTCAACAACCTATCCTATAATAATTACCGAACTATTATACGATAATAGTAGTGCTCAATACAATCCTATCATGATTTCTATCTAAAAAACTAATAAATAAAGGAACTCACGTGTTGTGAAGAATAAAGCAACACCTACTCGCTTCATTAAGACATAAAACCACCATCTATAAATAGATGGTGGTTTTATGATCACTGCAATTTCTTTTCCCTATATTCGGAATCATGCATTTTTACTCACTTTCCTCCAATGGCTCTGCAAGGAAAGCATTCAATTCTCCACCTAAGATAATAAATAATCCCGTGATGTAAAACCAAAGAATTAATATAATCACACCACCTAAACTGCCGTAAACTTTAGAAAAGTTGCCAAAGTGATTAATATAAAAAGCAAAGGCATATGAGCTTAGAATCCAACCAACACTAGCAAATATTGCTCCCGGTAAAGCTTGTCGGCACTTCACTTTAATATTCGGCCCCACCCAATACAAAACGGTAAACACCAGAAATAAAATGAAAAGTGTAACACCCCAACGTAGGAAATTCCAAACAAATGTATATCCACTAATATCTAATATACCTTCAAAAAGTAAATTACCAATCTGCTTGCCAAACACCGGCAAGAGCAAAGTGGTCAATAATGCTATCATTACACCAATTGTTAAACCCATTGACTGCACTCGTTGAATCAGAAAAAAACGTCCCTTTTTAACATGGTACGCTCTGTTTAAGGCATTTACTGAAGCATTTACTCCACTGGATGCAGACCAAAGTGCAGCAATTAAACCAAACGAAAGCAAACCAACACTAGGACGAGTAGCCACTTCTTGCAATATTTGATAAACTGTATCGCCTGCTCCTTCCGGAACAAATCGCTCAGCAAATGAAAGAAATTGCTCATTTGTAAAATTAAAGAACGGTAACAACGTGATAATCGCAAACAACATAGGAAATATAGCCAGCAAAAAATAATAGGCTACCTGTGCTGATAAGCCAAATACATCATCATCATTCACTCTTTCAATAAAACGCCAAACCGAATGAAATATTTTTTTCATATAGTCTCCTCGTAATCACCTATAAGCTTTCCCAACTAATGAGAGCAATCAGATATATCCAATTGTAGCCCATGTATCTCAAGAAGCATTTTTTCTATACATTTACGAAAGTTTGAGGCCTGCACTTCCGTAAATCATAATTTTTTCTTGATTTAATGGAAGTATTATTCCGTAAAAACCACTTTTTCTATACATTTACGGAAGTTTGAGGTCTGCACTTCCGTAAATCTTGATTTTTTCTTCATTTAATGGAAGTATTATTCCGTAAAAGCTACTTTTTCTATGCATTTACGGAAGTTTGAGGCCTACACTTCCGTAAATCATGATTTTTTATCGATTTTACGATAATATTATGTCGGTAAAGTAGCTTTTTCGATGGATTACCGATAGTTAGTATGCCCATAACTCAAAAGAGGATAGCACTCACCATTTTTGAACAGGTTGAACAATTCCTTATTTAAGCTTGCCTATTTCTCGTCAGTCTCATAAGAACCGATCATTCAATCGGTCTTAATAAAGCATACATCTCTTCTTCCAAACGATTTGTCTGCTCTGATGCAGCCCGCATAGCATGATGAACACCTTCATTATAATAATATGATGCTAATTGCTCATCAACAAAAGCTAGCACCTCTCCTGCAGCAACTATACCAATCTCCTCTTCACGTTCGGTTGCAAAAAAATGTTGAATTTCATCAATTAATCGCGCACGAACCTCTGGCTTCCATTTAATGATCATGGCCACTTTCCCTTTCTATATGAAAAATTTTCCACAAAGGATACATGGCAGCATTAACCGAAATCACAAAGCCCACAACAAACATGCTTAGCCATACTGATAATTCATTCTTAAGTGACAGCGCTGCCAAACTACTCAACCAGCTATTCGTTTCCACAGCAGGTGTCAAGATGGTTAGTACTTCTTCGACTTGTGAAACATTAGCCACTTCTCTATTTTTTGCTAATAAAAATTGCAAAAATTCACCAAACTGCTGAAAAGTAAATGAAGAAAAAATTACTGCCAACAACAATCCCAAAGCAATCAACAAAATAAACTCAAGTACAAACTGCAAGAAAATCGCTTGATTGCTAATTCCAGAATTCAGCAAACCTTGAATCTCATGCTGTCTGTATCGACGAATCATCGAAGTTCCTAAGACTGTCAGTACAAACAATGTAAAACCAGTGGCAATCACAGTCCATGAACTACCACTAATCAAATTTCTAATCGGAATTGCTTTTTCTGTAAATTCAGTATCATCTTGATAAAATCTATAATTATGAAAGTCAATGCCTTTGTCACTTGCTCTCAAGCGGAATGAATCATAATCCGCCGGTGATGCTAAGCTATAAATCGCACGATCTATAATATGTTCACCATTATCGGCTGGCTCAAAACTAGAAATCGTCTTAACCGGCACATAAATTTTATTCTCAGGAAATAATAAAGGCACACGAGCAGCAACACCGCTACTCTTCTTCTCACTAGCACGATAAATTCCAATTATTTTATAAACATTCGTAATGTCAGAATCTGCTCTTCGCACTTGAAAAGTATCACCCAATTGCAGATGGTTTTGCTTAGCTAATCCTTCCTCAATGACAGCGACCATCTCCTCAGCTGAATCTTCAATGATCGCACTCCCTTCAATAAGCTCATGTTTATCCTTAGAAAACTCACTGATCATCGCCGATTCTGATACACCTTCTAATTGAAATTCCGGCACTATACGCTCAGTACCCAAATCAGTAACTGCCGATTCCTCTTTTTGACCAACAGGCTGAATATCTACACCAACCACTTGTACTGAAGCTAAATAACGAACGTTAGAAACACCTTCTAATCCTGATAACTTTTGGGCATTTTCCAATGTTAATACTGGCACATCACCTATAGTACTGGTTTTAATTGAATCGTCTTCAATCCCACCACCGTGACCTCCAAAAGTCCCATTATTTTCTGTGTTATTTATTTGTGGACGTTCCGCATCTTGTAAAGTCTTCGCATAAGCATTTGTAACCGTCACCTGTAAACTAACTTGAAAATCCGAGCGATCTCGTATATATTTCAGCTCTTTTTCCGCTTCAAAGTTAACAGAAAGACTAATCATTAAAATGCTGCCGAAAAGAAAGTAAAAAGTTAGGAGCACTAATGAAAAGTAAGGACGATAGATCAAACTGCGACAGATTCTACGTAACAACTGACTCATCCTCCATCTTTTCAAAATACATGGTAAAGGCCACACCAGCAGCTGTATTTTCCATATTAAACTTAATATGCAGCGCATCTAAAAATTGTTTAACAATATACAAACCTAAGCCACTTCCACCAGCATTTCGATTACGAGATTTGTCCAGACGGTAAAAAGGTCTAAACAAATCTGCCATATTTTCAATTTCTAATGCAGCACCTGTATTTAAAATTGTCAACACATACTGATCACCCGTATCTTCTAAACGAACAGACAAAGTTTCTGCTTCTTTTGAATAGGCAATTGCATTATGCACAACATTATGAACTACTTTGCTAAGCATATTATCATCTGAATTGATCACCACATCCGGTAATAGATCTACTTGCAAATTCATCTTCTTTTCACGAATAAAAAAGTCCAACTTATTTAAAGTGCCAGCCACTAACTCCCTAAGCGAAAAAGCCCTAGCATTCGGCTTGAAATCCGGACGATCCAGTCTGGATACCTCAAGCATTTCTTTAACCAAGCTCTCCATTTCCTCTAACTTCGCAAAGGACCGACGCAAATATTTATCTGTATCTTTATAAACACCAATCCCATGAATCATACCTTCCAACTGCCCCTTAACAGCAGTAATCGGCGACTTCAACTCATGCGAAACTGTTGCCACAAATTCACGCCTTTTTTCTTCAATCTTCCGTTCTTTCTCAATATCTTCTTGAAGATGCTCGTTAGCAATTTGCAAATCCGTCAATGCTGTTGCCAAATTTCGAGACAGCTGATTAAATTTATTCGACAATTGACCAATTTCATCATCTGAATAAACGGGAATTTGCGTAGAGAAATCTAATTCTGCCATCTTTGTTGCTGCATCATTCATTTGTAACAATGGCCGAGAAATCATTCTCGAAAAAATAAAGCCGGCAATAATCGCAACCAACACATAAAAAGCAATAAAATATGGTGTGAATTTTAAAAGAATGATGGAAACCTCTGTAATCGGCTGCAAAGTAGCCGTACCTTCAAACAAATATTGTCCATCTGTAAAATAAATTGGCCAAGAAGACATTGCTAATGACCTAGTTGCAACATCACTAATTCGATCCGTGTACTCATACATATCGAAATTACTGACCGGTGTTTTTTTATCAATATGCGCTTCACCTTCAGTTACTGTCACAAAGCGCTCCGGTTCAAAAACCACTTTTCCATCATCATCAACAATCCGGAACTTCACATTATAATTAATTGCAAACGCCTCTAATTTATCTGTGCTTTTCAAAAGCGTTGTCTGCTCAACTTCTTCCCTTAGCTGATGAAAACCATTTGTCACTTGCTTTTCACGATAATCTGCATAATATATAGGCATGACAAAGAAAATAACCCCATACAAAATAGCCGTTGTAAACGCTAACATCGCAGAGGTTCCTAAAAATATCTTAATTGTAAAGCTTTTTTGTAAAAAGAGTAATAACTTCTTCATAAAGCAATCCTTCTTTGTAATCGGGCGAAATTGAGCAAAAGCTACGCCATAAGCTAAAATTTTTTTGCGAATCAGGATCCGCAAAAAATTTCATCTTATTGCTACGCTTTTAAACGCTCAATTTCACACCTTGGTTCTACTGTGGTATCTTATATCCAATTCCCTTCACCGTTTGAATATAAGGACGATCAATCTTACGACGAACATTTTTAATATGCGTGTCAATTACCCGTGCATCTCCAAAAAAATCAAATCCCCAAACACGATCAAGGAGCGCTTCTCGGGTCCATACTTTTCCTTTCGATTCCAACAAGGTTAGTAAGATTTGAAATTCCTTTGAAGTTAATTCCACTTTCTGGTCCTGAACTTTAACTGTAAACCCTTCAATATCTACTTCCATATCTTGATAACGAATAATTTTATCAGATTCTGCACCACTTCCACGACGCAAAACAGCCTCAACACGCTTCATCAACAAGTTAAAAGAAAATGGTTTTGTAATATAATCATCAACACCACATTCAAAACCTTTCACTTGATCTTGCTCTTCTTCTAGTGCTGTTAACATGATCACCGGTACATTAGACCTTTGGCGGATCATTTTACATACGGTATAACCATCCATTTTAGGCATATTTACATCAAGCATCACTAAGTCGTATTGACCTTCTTTAAACAACAAATAACCTTCTTCGCCATTATTTGCTGTTGTAACGGTATAACCGTTCGCAACTAAAAACTCCTGTATTAGTTCTTGAATATCCAAATCATCTTCTACTACAAGGATTCTCTGCTTGTTCATCTTTATAGCCTCGCTTTCACTAACTTTGAAAAATTTCACGCTGGGAAGTCACTTGCTCAAGTCTTGCTCGATTAACTTGAAATCCTAAGCCTATTTCTGTAGGTACATGAATCATACCATGAACCACTTCAACTGCAGGTTCAGTAATATCCTGTTCCCAATAATTTGCAGTGTTAGAAATATCACCGGGCAGTGTAAAATCAGCTAAACTAGCCAACGCAATATTATAAGCTCTACCAATTCCCGATTCTAACATTCCGCCACACCAAACATCTAACCCTTCGCGTGCACAAAGCTGACTGATCTTTATCGCCTCATGCAAGCCACCCACACGACTGACTTTTACATTAATTACACGGCACGCACGCGTGCGAACAGCATCCACTGCATCACTATACGACCCAATGCTTTCATCCAAACAAATAGGTGTTCTTAATTGTGCTTGCAGTTCAGCATAATCACAAAAACTATCACTTGCTAATGGTTGTTCGATCATCAATAATCCAAATTGATCTAGTGCCTTTAAATAATGCATATCTGCTAACGAAAAATCGGCATTAGCATCAACCATAAGCGGCAAATCAGGAAAAGATTCACGAATCATTTCCAGTAATCCTAAATCCGTCTCGCGGCTAATTTTAATTTTGACACGCCCGTAGCCTTCCTCTTGCGCTTTTGAAAACGCCTGCAACCATTCTTGTGGACTATTTTTCATACCAATACTAATTCCAGCAGCAACCTTACTTTGACTGCCACCAATTAACCGACTTAAAGATACTTGTTGCTGTTTAGCAAACAAATCCCAAACTGCGCACTCCAAAGCGGCTTTTGCCATGTGATTTCGTTTTACAAAACGAAACAAATCACTAACAACCATTGGATGATCAATTGGTGTCGTAAGTAGTAACGGGATGAGAAAATCTTTCATCACCAACCGGCAAGTTCTTTGTGTCTCCTCTGTATACCACGGACTGATAAAAGCAACACATTCGCCCCAGCCTGTATTACCATGCTGATCAATCATTTCAACAATTGTCAGTTGGCGCTCTTTTACAATGCTATGGCTGGTCACAAATGGCTTGATTAAATCCATTTTAATATCATGCAAAATGACTTTTTCAATCTGAATCGGTTTCATTAGACCTCTCCCGTAACTATCCTAACGTTTGAATACGGAAACTTTATTTGATTCTAAATTGGCAACATAGATGTCATGCCCTTCAACATACAAACCAATTGGCTTAGATAGCTTTTCATTTTCATCTACCGCTTCATCATCCGGAACAGCAAATGATAATTTATCTGCTTGATCAAATCCTAATAGTAAGCCTTTTTCATGCTCGATGGCATAGAGAATGCCATCATTAAAAGATAACATTCTTGGTAAAGTCAATAATTCATCAGTGATGGTTGATACATGATTCCCTTTTTTATCTAATTTTAAAATTCGATTGTTCCCAGAATCAGCTACATAAATATGCTCATCACTAGCAGTAAGACCATAAGGAAGCGAAAGATTTTTGCCATCAATTTTTCCTTCAATTTCCAATAATAATTTTCCATTCAGATCAAGCACAAATGCTCTTGAACTCATCGTATCAGAAAAATATAATTTATCTTCGACTATTCTGGTAGCAATCACACCTTGAAGCTCTAAGCTACTTAAATCGAGTACCTCTTTGAAATTACCTGTTTGATCAAAGACAGAGATTCTCTTCATTCCCATATCACCAATATAAAGGTTACCATCTTGATCGGCTGTAATAGAAGTAATCGTTACAAATTGCCCTTCTTCGGTACCTTGCTCACCAAATGATGACACTAATTTATGCTTACTGTCATAAACATTAATTTTTCGATTAACTGCATCAACTACATAAATTTTGTCGTCCACTTTGACAACATCATAAGCTTGATCTCTCGAATTTTCTTGGATAGCACTCGAAAATACAGGTGTCTCATAATCAATATTACCTGTCTTTCCTTGATTGAAAAAAATAAAGATCGCTGCAATTACACCAATAATAGCAACTGCTACCCCACCAATCATCAGCTTACTCTTCGGTTTTTTCGGTAAATACTGCTCTTCCTCAATAGAAAGATTTCTTTCACCACGCAAGAGAAGATCTCCTGCTTTAGTCGGTGAAACTGAGATTTTTTCTACAATTGAATCTTCATTCACATTTCCTGCTTCTGATACTGCAACTTCGGCTGGCTCTTCAAATGCTTTAGCACCCGATTTTGACTTTTTCTTAACTTTTCGGCTTAACCTTGCCAATGAAGTATCATCTGCAATAGGCAAAGAGTCTGATACTTCTTCTATAGTCGGATCTTGCTCCACTTTTTTGAACTTACTTCGTACCGTGTTATCCTTGCCTCTATGCAACTTCGGTGATTCCGGATCAGGAAAACTTTCCTCAACTGGAGCCTGCTCTATTTCTTTTAAAATATCTTCAAATTCACTTACATCTGCAAAATCTGGAGCCTCATTTTTACTTGATGACTTTAAAGTTGAAGAGCTTTCCTCAACCGGAGCCTGCTCTATTTCTTTTAAAATATTCTTAAGCTCACTTACATCTGCAAAGCCTGCATCTTCACTTTGATTTGATGACTTTAAAGCCGAAGGGCTTTCCTCAACTGGAGCCTGCTCTATT
>Ga0131853_10003326_pt1 | contig 28836 bp, 17 predicted proteins | sample TergutLab28metaG_FD_92764 | JGI IMG/M metagenome (GOLD analysis project Ga0131853, IMG submission 92764) | Labiotermes labralis P1 segment gut microbial communities from Petit-Saut dam, French Guiana - Lab288 P1 (version 2) (version 2) | ecosystem: Host-associated > Arthropoda: Insects >... | reverse complement strand
GCCCCCCAAAAACAAAAAAAAAGTAATAAATGTTTTCACAAATTCTTAAGCGTATTTGGGGGGGTGTTTAGAATTTTTTTTTTTTTGGGGGGGGGGGAAAGGTGTATAGTGGGGGGGGGGGGGGGGGGGGGGGGGGGGGGGGGAAGGTAGGTATGGGTAATAGAAGAAAGGTAACAAATGTTTGACATTCAGTAACAAACTGCTGCCCTTCCTGCATGATATACACTGACAACCTATTCTGCGAAATCTGTTGTTGTGCTGTGTTCACAGCCACACTCATCTCCACATTGTTAATTGTATTTTCCATCAGTTTACTGAATTTCAGTTCAAAATAAATGATACAGGTCTAGGCCTTCATTCATCTGCAGCATGGCAGAAGCCTGAAATCTCACATGATACAGGTCTGTAGTGGCAAATTAATTTTGATACTAGAACAGATACGCTATAAGTTAATATTCCATATTTTTTGTTTTGTGCATAACTTTCTAAGTTTGGTGGAAGGGCAGACGTTTCTGAAAGAGGTGTAAAATTGCCTCACTGTTTCTGGTTAAGCCAAACAGTTACCTAGCTGTGCCAGCTGCAGCTATGTACCACATTATGTAGCTCACCTTGCAAGTTAGCAGGTACATACAATATAAGAATGTGTCAGTACAAGCATGGAATTGAGGCTTACAGTTTTGTACAGGTGTTCTTCTCTTTTTGATAACTGTGTTTTAGGAGAGGGATACTGCTGTAGAAATGTGGCACCTGACATTACGTGAAGTGGACAATCAGGAGGAGGCACTGAGATCTTACCATGACAACAGGCAAATGGATTTAGCACAGAAAAAGAATGAGGATGTATGTTGGATATCTGTGACAAATTTTGTAACTTAAGTTGCAATACATATAAATTTACTGAAATCAGTTTGTTGATACTGTGAAAATTTAATGCAAAAATGGTATATTGAATGAGTTTCTAATACACAGATGAAGCAGGATTTCTCAAATGCAGTAACATTACTAGAATCTAAACTTGCAACAACGAGAAGTATTTTGGTGAAAGAGAAGGCAACACGAGAAGAAATACAAAAGAGACTGGAACAGAGTCTACAAGAAACTGCAGCTCTCATGTCGACATTAAAATCCAGAGAACAGGAGCTTGAAAAATCATTGGAAGGTAATAAATATACTGCCTGACTGCCATTGACAGATTTATTTATTGTTTACATCAGCGGGTACAGGACTTCCATTCTTTATTGTTCATAGTGGGACATGCATTATGCAGTTTTAACAGAGATAATCGTTAAATATCTTATTATATAGGGCAATGTGTAACTGCAAGAAAACTACAGGAAATGGAGAAGAAGTCAGAGGAACTACAGGAACAAGTGGAGACTATTAAAGTTACAGTGAATGATCTGGAATTAGCCCTGACACATTGTCATGGCTGCATAGAAGAGCTAGTCAAAAAGAAATTAGAGGCTCTTGAGAAGGTTAGTGAATCATTGCACCTAGTTGAGTGTGCAATGGCAGAAAAGGACAGTGCAGTTCTTCAGGAAAGTCAGATTAGAGGTAAGAACACATCAGTAAGTAGAGTACATAGTGGCAGAGGACATGGAATGTAGCAGTATTTGGTTATGTATGATGTCATCCATATATATTACAGTACTTGTGTGCAACATGGACGCACATAGTAGACATTGCGTATCTGTAAGACTGTAAAATTGGGTACTTTTTCAGAAGAAAATATACAGCTTCAGAAGATGATGGCAAGTATTATTGATGAAGCAGGTGCAAGAGTGAAAGAAGAAATGGAAAATATAAAGCAACAGTATAATAAGAAGCTTGAAATTCTGCTACATGACATGAAAAGGATAGAAGATGTAGGTAACTATATTTTGTTATATCTTGCGCCAACTTAATTACAAGCGATGTTGTGACACCCCTCCCCACACATTTCTCTTTTAATGGTGAAAACCAACCTTCTCAATGAAGTAAACTCCATACTATCAAGATTAATGAAAAGAAAGAGGAATACACTGATAAACCAAAATGTCTTTTTTTTTTCTAATCTTACGTTCTGTTGAATCATTGACTGCTCATGCTTGCATTAGTCATGTTTTAGTGGTTACAAGTACAGCAACAGTGGAGCTAATATCATACAGCACTGTACACAGTGTCTATCTGCCCTCCTTTGACTCATCACATTCCAGTAACAGGTTTTGCAGTGTGAAGGCCAATAACCAGGTATCATAAATGTTGGCTTAGTTTCCACTTAAATAAAACTTCTACTTGCCAACTGTTCCTCCATAAGACACGCTACACCTACCCTTGCCACTGTCGTGGCTTTACATCAGCCTTCTCAGTTCCACATAATGTACAGAGATAAAAATACTATGTCCTATATAGGGTCGTCATTGGATCTCATAATTCTGTGCCACTCCCTGTAGGCCCATATATTGTTGTGACATAGTCCACCTGGCCAGTGGTCCATATACGCAACAGAGTAACAGCAGGAGTGAAAACTGATAATTGCAGATAAAATGTGTATAAAACATCAGGTCTACTGTGTGATGTGAAGAAATGAAACAAGGTAGGGAGAAAATATTCTTCTTTGTTTCTTGTTTCAACCTCATTCTACCTACTCTTTGTAGGTGTTGAGGGTTACTGTGTTCTTGATCACACTCAGTGACACACACACACATAGTAGGAACTTCTGTGGTTAAGGGATGGGCCCGTCGGAAGGACCTTTACCCGACAACACACAACCAGCACAAGGGACAGGCATTAATGTCTCTGGAAGGATTTGAACCCGCAGTCCCAGCAAGCGAGTGGCCACACACCCACATCTTCTGCCGCATGGCCACCAAGATTGGCTGGAAGAGAGTGTTAATGCATCAATTTCAATATTTATCCACTTGTCAGCTGTTATTTTACTTGTCATGGACAGCAAACAAGTGGATTTGTTAAGAAATGTAAAATTCAGATCTCACTGTCTTTGCTGTATATCCACAGATGTAACAGTTAACCTGCTTACTGGAGACTTGCTTATTAAATTATGTACTCCATGTGCAGTGAAGGTTTACATTTAAGTGTTTTTATGTTGATAGGAGAATACTGAGAAGAACAGAAAGTTACAGAAAGAGTTACACGAAAGGTATGTGCTTGAAGAGAGGCTACAAAAGATGCAAGTTGAATCACCACTTGCAGCTACCATATTGGAGAAGAAGCTGACCATGGCTTACGATGAGGTGTTGAGTCTGAAACATTATAACATGCAGCTTAGTAGTGAGAAAGAAAACTTGCATGTTGAGCTGGAGAGACTGCAGGAGAGGTGAGGTACTGATCTGTTGGGTCATGCTGTTATCCAGTAACTGGTGGTTGACGCTTTCTGTTGGCTTGTTTACTGTATTGACATAGCAAATTAACACAGCAGGAAGTGACAAACATCATTTGTCAGATAAATTAAAGACCCAGTATTGATTCACAGTAATCATAAAACTGGAAATCAAATGTAGGAAATGTGTACATTGCAGTATAATACTAATTTCAGCCATGCACTAGAGATTCAAAAGATGAATAGAGTACATAACTTCATGAAAGAACAGATACTGGACCTCCAAGCAAAGGTAGAAGTGGAAAATCAAGTTAAGAATAAGACAGGCGAACATCTAGAAAAGCTGGCAGAACAAGCACATCTCATGGAACAGTTACTTGAAAAGGGAAATCTGATGTCCAGACAGAAGCTACAGTGAGTACCAGATGCAAATTGTGTGCTGAATAGAATAAAATTTACTTTCCATGGACCCTTCTTTGGGCTGAGCCAAAGGATGTAGAACAAATTCTGATTCTGTCAGGCAATTTGTGATTTTGATTGCTTCCTTCAGTTATGTATCAAAAAGTTTTTCTCCTGCAAGTAGTTCTTTCCTTTCCTTTGTCAGAAATCTTCTCATACTGTCATTCCCCCCCCCCACAGGTTCAGCACCACTACCACCACCACTACATTATAATTATGTTCCAAATATTATATCATTTACTTCATTGACATCTCTTGTGGGAACTCATTTGTAGAAGAGATGGCAAGAGTTGTATGTTTTCCCACACATCTCTTCTCTTTTAATTTCTGCATAAATTAATTTGTGGTAGGAGTGGGGCTGTTAGTAAGAACAAGTACAAAACAACGTATTACTGTTATCATCTCATACTTGAGGTTCTGCATCAACGGACCATGTGACTGCTGGTGGACGGGATAACCACGTCTGGTTCTGGCATGCGTGTCAGAGTTTTTATTTCTATCCTGTCCAAAACACTTCTCTGCCCAGGAGTAAAGTTGGAGAGAATGTGAAGCTGGGCAACATCCATCTGGTGCTGAGGTTATGGATGTGTGTAGCTTTATCTCCACATTCCCCTTACACCTTGATGGCATGAGGTTGCATTATATAGTGTAATAAAGTGTCTTATGACTTGAGCAATAATCTTGTCCCGAAATGGTCACACAACTCAAGGTCATGTAATCTCAAATTTTTGTTACTTCTTTAATTTCATTGCCTCTTAATTTTCTTAAAAAAATTTAACTTGAATATTTGTTGTCAGTTTATCAGTTAATGAACTGCATGTAATTTTCTTGTGTCATACAGTGAGTTTCGTCATACTCTAGTATCACAAAGCTAAATCCAAAAAATAAAAAAAAAAAATTTAAATGGAATTCACATAAATCATATGTGTCCCAGCATTGTTGCTGAAGATGGCCTTTGGAATGTGACATTGTCATAGGGTGAGCAGTTCTGAGGTTTCAAAGGTCTACTGCCTTCATCATCAGGGTCAAGGGGTCCACATCGTTCGTCTTGGACTGTACAGTTAAGGCACGGCCGACACTGGGAACTGCTTGCCCAGTGACACAGCATTGTATCCCAGAAAACGTGTGCATTAGTCTGATGTTTACAGACAAAGGCAGTGGCAGCAGTATGCAGATGAACATCAAGAGCTGGCAAAACAAATACAGGAAATTCAGAAGCAGAGCAGTGCAACAGCCAGTGAATTTGAACACCATCTTGAGAAGCAGCATCTAATGAAAACCAAGTAATTAAGCTTGTTGTCCTTCAATTCTGCTGTCTGCCTACAATGTGTAATTTGGCTCTTAACAATTCATTGACATATGTTGACACTCACTGCAGTGTTTGGCAAAACAGCAGTTTGAGGTCATTATACAGCTAATCCCAGGGAGATGAAGGCACCTGTGTACATTACTGCATGCATCAGAATATATGACCCACCTCCATACACAATCATTCTTCAGGAAAATATGTACACAGAATGTGTTCAACTTTGTGCACAAAAATGTGACCACCAATTTTCAGATGAAGAATTGGGGGGGGGGAATCTCATATATTCAGGTACATATGGCAATTAAGATTAAACTGTAGTTTTGTATATGCATGAGCTACCCTTCCTAGAGATGATACCTACAGATGTTCTATACATCTCTTGGACTGTTTAATAACTGTGTAATGCACAGAAAATATGGAAAATATTAAGATTTTGACCAGTGGTTACACAATTCAGTTACTTGCAGTAGAGTTATGTGTAATGTCGGTTACCCAAGTGCAAGCAGTTCTTATTTATATACTGCATTTCCAGTAATATGCATCCAGATTTTAGGCAGCATCTTCCAGGCAGATAATGCTTCCTGTACTCCAGAAAATCTTCCGGATTTCCTCATGGCATATCCTGTAGCAAAACTGAACACCTCTGAGTTTAAAGTCATCAGCTTATTTTATCCCACTGTGAAATGGAAATACAAAGAGCCAAAATGGGGGAGCCTTCTTTCTGTCTGTCTGAATACACAGCAACATGTACAGCATGTCCAGCTTCAAGCAGTACTCATTCATAGAATCCACACCTGCTTACAGTGTACATTAACATTGTGTGATACAGGCTTTTCTTCTGTCATGGACATCATTTCTGCACAGCAGCTGATGATGTCTGTTCTGCAGTGCGCATGCCTGTTCAGTCCCACATTAAAACTATCCCTGTATGAGTTACCTTATTGTGTGCAGCTGGGAAATAAGGGCTTGATTACAAGTTTTTCTCTTCTGCACCACATCAAGACCTACTTTTGATGCCTCCCACCTCCCATTTAATGGTTATCAGTGGTTGTGTCCCCTGGGTTTGAAGTAGCTGGTTTGTGAAGCCAACCATTTCTCACCTAATCAAGAAATCCCCCACATTTTATGGAACTGGAAGGTTCATTACCGCATTAACAAGTGTCCACCTTGCCTCCAACTAGTGCCATGATTGAGCATGGATGGATGTCTGAATGGCATTGTGCTTAAATGTGCACAAGGGTATATAGTCACATGAACTTTATCACTGCATTTTCCATTTTTCATACAATTTAATGTTATATAGAAAATAGATTTTCATTTGATACATCGTTTTACCAAACAAGTCGAGGAAGTGAGTGTGAAAAAAAAACCTCATATAAAATTTGTGCTGTTTGCAGGTACCAGAAGGCAATGAAGAGTATGACTGAAAAACTTGTACTGCGACTACAAGAACTCCGTAGTGAGGTGAATGTACTCAGAAAAGAGAACAAAATTTTGAGAAATGGCCTGCATAAAGGTCAAGAAGAAACAGCTACCCATAAATCATCAAAGAAGAATGAAATGTAAACGTTGTACAATAGTGTGTGTGTGTGTGTGTAGATATATATGTACAGTTACATTATATTAATTCAACAGGACAGTGAATAGTTACTTAATTCTGTGATGGCAAATTCAGTATTTTCATCAGACAGGCACTACTTGTCTCCCATCGCACAAATCATGACAAAGGCACCAAGATTTGTGACTCACAGAGGCAGGTATAAACATTACAGTTATACGGGATCAAACACTGTGTATTCTTGTATGTTTGTACACACATAACATCCATTTCAAAATAACTTGCCGTCTCCACCTTCATGGCAGAACTGAGCCAATTTGGGAAACTAACTTCCCTTGTCTCTCATGACAAGCTAAGGACTGCTTTGCTAATCAAGAAACTATGTCCACAAGAACCTACTGCTGGCCCCTATCCTCAGCCTACTTAACTTACATCTCCCACATATGTAATAGTGGTGGGAAGCAATAACTGTTGTCACATGGCTGTACAATATTTTTCCACATTATATCACAAATGGCAAGATTATTCCACACAAAGTGCATGTTTTGATTTCCTGTACAACTTTTGTCTGAAACATTTCTCATTCTAAAACTTCAGCAAGTTATCATAAATGTGCACAAGAGCTCACATAAAGTACCTGTTATTCTTGTCAGATTTTCCTCGAACTCAAACTTTCAAACATTTTTGGAAAATACTCAAATTCCATGAAATTCTGTCCAGTGGGAGCCGGGTGCCAAGCAGATGGACAGATATGATAAAGCAGTTTAGTGAACATGCCTAAAAATTGGGTAATAAATACAAGCTGTACACAATTAAAACCATGCTAAAAATGGATTACACTATCTTAGCAGTGGTAATGAGATTAACAACCAGAACTGTGTTCTATGTTGTACTGAGTGTTACACACAGTAAGGAATTAGAATCACTGTAATGTGAACATAAGGAAGAGTGGGAAACAACATGCAAGGAAAGTAGTGAATCACGTTAAGCTGAAAATGCTATACACTGTTCAACAGTTAAGTCCTACATTTTAATAATGCAATGAGCATGACAAAATACACACTCCAATGTGTATGCACTAGATACAACAGTCTTCAAAAATTAATCAAGAAGGCCAACATCCAGTTTTTTATGTTGTTCCTGGTATGGACCACAAACCCTCTTGCTGCACCAGTAACAATGTCAGATTTGTTCCATTTCATTTGGGTTAGCCTACTTTGCTTACATGTACATTTGCCACCAATCTTTAGATACATATGTGTTCCATCCCTTAATGACAACAGAAAAGGATAAACTGGCACATCGTACAATATGTCTCACTTGTGTGATCACAGAACATGTGAATAAGTGGCACATAATAAAACATACATTCATCATGCACTAATACATGCAGAAAATAAGCTTGGAAACCAATACAAATCTTCTCCTGGGTTTTGCTTATCAATCCATGCAAGACCTTCCTTAACCATGTGATCAAGCGCCTTCTGAGCACGTTCACTCCCCCACTTCAAGTGGTCACGAAGCACAGATACTGACACATGCGCTGTACCACTATTGGCTGCTTGCTGCAAAACTGCTGTATGATCCATACTAAGTTCACCAGGAACAGACTGTACTAAGTACTGGCCTTTCCCTATTGGAAGGACAGAAAAACCACTACCAAATATTCTGAGTTTCTGTGCTGCACGTAATAAGTCGTCTATACATATTTCTTGATGCTGTTTGTTCCTGCCTCGAGCTTGCACTAATCGTTGCCGTAATTCATCAAGACTAATAAGTCCACCATTCTTATAATTAGTGGCAAGACAGACCTCAACAATTTGTACACTCAGTTCATAATAGAAGTCGCCTATGCCAAGAACTGACCAAAATCCTTTTCCGGAAGCCAATGGATCAACGCCAATTGCCGCACACATTTCTTGGAACTGTCGTCTGAACTGTGCGTTTTTTCGTATTTCCTTTTTGTGTTTCGATGCAAATTCTTCTAGATTACCTCTAAACATTTCTAACTGTTTGGACATTTGTTCAATTTGACCCTCTTGAAGTTCTGTGCCTTTATCTTTATATTTTTCTTGTTCCAATTTCTGCTTTTGGATAGCCCCAACTCCCGCTCTGCGTCTCATATCGTAGCTGCAGATTATGTCGTGTATCCTATAACTGCACTCCCACTCGACTAGTAGCTGGCTGTCTGCGTACAAACACTTTGCGAAGGCTAAGAACAATAGCATAAGCACATTAACGAAATAACCTTTTAATATTCACATTACTTTCGCATTCACCCACGTCATATTTGTCCACAGCTGAAGTTTGCAGTCCCTCAATAGATATCAGAGATGAGGGATAAGAGCTATGCAGTGATATAAGCTATAACCTGTACCCCTCCCTAAACGGCTATACATCTAATCCATGACCTATGAAAGTTCGTAAAGATACAACCTACCTCCATTGAACAGTGATCTGTGCCCTGATCCATGGTGTGTGGAGCCGCGAAAGAAGGATGGTGTTCTGTAGTGTGCGTACAAAGCTAGGTCTTGTAAATACAAAAGCGTGTGAATGCCATAAAGCGACTTCACCCTTGGTGTAGTTGTTATGTCACACCCACTTCCTGAAGAATTGACACAGTGATCCGTGAACAATTAGATGCGTGCATGCCATCATTATCAGTCCACGATCCGCCAGAGTTTGTGGTTATAATATGGCTGTTCTGCTAGTTATGTAACTGCATGTTGCAGAGTCCTTGAGAAGACGGTAGTTCTTCAGTTATATATTAATATTCCGTCAGGTTTCCCATCAAATACCCTGTGTGCACCTCCCTTTACCCTGTAAGTGCTACATGGCAAGCATATATTCCTAATCTTGATTTGATCAACAGAATAATATTTGCTGAAGAGTGCCGATTATGCAGTTAATTATTACGTAGTCTTTTCCACTTCGATATTACCTCGTCCCTCCTAGGTCCAAATACCCATCTTTCCAACTTCCTCAGCGTGTGTTCCTGCTAATTTGTGAGAGTGCAACTTTTACACCCTTACACACCAATGGACAGAATTACAGTTCTGTGTATTTTAAGCTTTATATTTCTGAATAGCAGACTGGAAAACAAAAAATATTCTGCACTGAATGATACCAAGCATTACCTGAGTTCATTCTTCTCCTAATTTCTTCAAGAATTCGACTTGAATTTGTTGGTGTCATTCCCAAAATTTTTAACTTTGCCACACTTGATATTGTGATTTTTGCCTGCGTTCTGTTCATGAGGCATGAATATGTTCTTCATATATTCAGCATTTTCTGTGATTCCAGAGCACTCTCATTACTAGTGACTTAAGATTTTGTGTTTACAGTATTTATGCTGTTACCAGATAAACTGACTTGATCAACGTAATCCAGAAGCTAATGTGTACCATTCAGTTTCATCCCATTGTGGTTTGCTGGAACCTTCTTTTTCCATAAAGTATGATAGCTTTCAGTGCCATTTCTAATGAATATGTTTTCTTTTAGCACCTAAGCAAATATTCCATGTGAGATACGTCCTTTCAGAACTATGGAGCTGAATCACTAGGATGTTTGTTAAGTCACTGTCTCATGCAACACACAAACCATCATGTGTGGTGAACAAGTTTTAAGTTTCCAAAAATTATTTTGCAGTCTGTTACAATGCTACAGTGATCTGAAGAAACATTTCCAGCTCTGAGAGAATGCACAGTGATTTATGTATATATGCATGCAAAGAAGAGAATTTTATTCACTTATTCCTGCGATTTACATGGTCACAGGAACAAAATGTTATCTGCTAAGATGGTGCTAATTCTCATTCCCCATTATTTCAGATTTATAAGAATGGCTGTACAAATGCTAAGCATTAAATGCATTTTGTGTCTTGTTTACCATTAGAATGAACAGTGCAAGGAGTATTACATGGACAGGTTATATAGCATACATGTAAGATGAGAAATACATTCAATGAAGTTTATTTCTAAAATGGATTGTAAGGAAATTAGGTGGGAGGTGTGACCTCAAATTCTTTGGTTCATGGTAGGAATGAGCAGAGAGTTCCTTTGAACATGGCAGTCACCTTTCAGGTTCTGTAAAGGGCAGGAAATTCCTTTTCTAGGGGATCAGCCGGTAACATCTGTAGAATAGGATTGATCCACGGAGTCTGCTGGTAATGGTCTTGAAAGTTATAGTGAAGTAAATCTCTACAAATCTATTGTTACCAGATTGTTGTTGTGCCAAGGGAATAGAATAAACTGTGTCCCATTTCACACAATGAGAGAGCACAGTTAAAGTTTTAAGATATGTTGGTTTTACAGAACTGCATGGATATAAGTAAACATGAACCTGGTTTGTGTAGTGAGACATGTCACACATCATCTGGTGACTGTAATCAGATCATTGGTATAAAAGTTGAAGAGGTTATTAGTATAAAAGAGGAAAATGGTCCAGAGCCAATATCACTTCCAATAATAAAGACAGAACATGAGGTAAGTTGTACATCTGTATGTCCATTATTATGCACATCTTACAGCTATTGAGAAGTGCCAAGTGCCTTTCTTATCTCCATTTGTCTCTCTGTTCCGTACATAAAATGCCTGCATTTGGAGAATGGATTTTGGAGGATTCTTTCCAATATTTCTCAAAGGGAATTGTGTTCTGTTCCACATTGCTTGTGGCATGCCACTTCCCTTTTGTCATATGTCACTTTTAGTGGATGTGAAGATAAATATCAAGGATTTTTTTTTTTTTGTAACCTCTTTACAGACTAGCCATACAACACAGTGAGGTTCATACAATACTCTAGGTTGTTGCATAGTGTTTGTATTTGTCTCTAATCATTGCTCCAACATGTTTCGGCCACAATACGTGGCCATCTTTGGGGAGCTGGCAAGTTTCATCAATAAATGCAGTTGTATATGTCGTTGAACTTGCTAGCTGTCTAGAGATGGCCAATAATTGTGGCCAAAACATGCTGAAGCAATAATTAACTGCAAATACACTCTGCAACAAGTTGGTCATAAGTATTGTACATGTAATATAGTTGCATGGAAAATGTATGATGTTAGAAAAGGTTTAAATTATTAACTGGTTAGGGTCTGTAAAGGTACACGATGAGTCGCTAAAGATTTATGAGAGTCTTATGTTTGCCTGTTTGGCTATTGAAACTAATTCATGTGCATTGTATAGTTCCAACTCAACAATGTGAGTGGATGGTAGTAGACTCAGGTATGTAAAGACTTTTTTATGTTATCTGAATGGTGTTATTCCCGTAGTATTTTACATAACTAAATTAGATATGCACACATTAATGTTAATGAATTTCCATATTGCATTTTCCAACAGAATTTTAACATAACTAAAATTGTGTTTATATTTAAAAATCCTACTTTTAACCATCCACCATTATTTTATACATCTTATCCATCAAGGCTAGTAACATTCAAAATAACCAGCCTAGAATTTTAAATTATATAATTTAAAATTAGTAGCAGCATATTTATTCATTGCAGTTGACCAGTGCCAGAAGCTGTAATTACAGTTGTACGAGCTCCTGGTGATGGATATCAACACGTGAAACATGTAGAGCTGTCTACAGAAGTATAATAAACCATATACAGTCACATCTTGTTGGACAGTTATTCAATTTGGTAGTTATCTCTCAAAAAGGAAAAGAAAAACCTCCGTACAAATACATAGCTAGGCATACCCATTGTCCTGTGTAAGAGAATGATGTAAAGAAGACAGTCTTACATATTTACTTCACCATTTGCCATCTCATGAGCAAGACTTTTATCCTGAAGACTGCACCACTTTATCTGGTTTGGGAAGTATCATTTCCTGCCCTGGTGATGGAGGCAGCATGTCCTTGAGAAGTGAATTTCTTCCAGACCACATGGAATGAAATCTCAGAAAATGGTAATCTTCACAGTCACCAAGATTGCCTCAGACTTCATAAAAATCATTTTGCTTTTGAGTTTTATGATTCACTTTGATTCCTTATTATGTTGTATGAAATAATCTAATAGAAGGATGTGTTTGGAAAATCAACTGAATTTCTACATGATCTGCAAATTACATGCCATGTGGGGAGTAAAGTATATATAAGTATGGTAATTTATAATGTAAGCATATGTGTACATGGGTACACAGATTGAGGAATCAGTAATTCAGTCAGCAATTGTAGGTGTCACTAGGTGTTTTAAAAACCAAAAAAAAATTTTAAAAAAATGGCCCCCCCCCCCCCCCCCCCAAACTCAACAACAAAAGTGGATGGTAGTAGATCCGGTTAATCAATACCAGAAGCTGTATTTACAGTTGTATGAGCTCCTGATGATGGGTGTCAACACCCGAAATATGTAGAGCTGCCTACAGAAATGTAATAAACTGAGTAAGTCACATCTGGTTGTAAAATTGCTAAACTTAAATTAAAATAAAATTGGAAAATAGTCCTTAAACCATACTGCATTATTATTCTCTCCTGAGAATGTGATGTGAAAGTTCAATACTTTCTACAGAAGTTAAAAACAGATTGTAGTGTAAAACAAACAGGGGAACTGTAATGCCCTGTAGAAAGAATTTTATTTTATTTATTTTATGTATGCTGTCAGTAGATTGTAAAGAATGGCTGGGTATGTCCCTCAGTTGGATAAACAGGAAGGCTGGAGCACCTATTCTTTGCATAGCAACGGCAGACCAGTTGAAACTGCAGAAAACTGTTGCTAGGTGAACTAGGTGAAAATGGGAACGCTGACTTAGGCTGAGAAAGCGTGTAGGAGCTTTATGATGTGGCGGTTGGGAAGGACTCTTTTCCAAACTCTGGTGGGAGCAGACATGTAGGGAGTGGTTGGAAAATAAATCTACAAGATGTGGTCTTTGCTACCGACTTGCATAATGCAAGGTAAGCATGTTTTAGTTGTCTAGAACCAAATTAAGGTGTGCAAATTGCTCAGAGATATATTTTGTCCCATTTTTTGGCCCTTGTGTGACTATATTCCAGATTGATCAGTTGCAGAAGGAGAAGGAAGGAAACATGCCGCAGCGGGAGGTGGTCGGGTATTCGTTTTGGTAGGAAATTGTAATCTGTATGTTAGAGTAATATTTCTGTTGTGCTTTACAGTTTGATTGGGTTAAGTGTACTTTGTTTATATATAATAATATTTATGTAGAGATGCTGTAGTGATGTAGAATATATTACACACACATATATATATATATATATCCTTCATATTGTTATTCAATGTTGGCAGCGATACCCCTTTAAGGTAATGGTGTCGGTGTTAGCGGCCACTGCACATTGTTACAGAACTAATAACAATGTCAATATGAAATACAGGACTCAAAACTGGATTATTTTAACAACTGGAAATGTCAGGAAAAGTCCTTCATAAAGATTTAATTTACCATGATTGTAACAACAGCAACACTTTTAAATTTTTACATGCTGTAGTGACTTTGGGGACTGTTGTAGAAATAAGACACATTCCAAACTTATTTTACCCCCTTCCTGATAATATTCTCTAAAATGGAGACTTTCTTGAATATTATTAGGGACTTTCCCATCCAGGAGAGGGCACCAATAGCAACACTGCTGCTCAAGGAGTAGTAAACAGTAAAGATGTATGAAGGATACAAAAGAGCCTGACGGTAACATGTATCAGTCTGATATGTCATTGCTGTCCCCATCCTCGAATATATCATGGGAAAAAAATGGTCAATTTAGGGTAAAGCGGCTGGAGAGTGAAGCTGACCACTCGCTTCCATTCACTGCCAACATAAGAAAGGTGTGGAGACCCACCACCATTCACACGTCTTCATAGTACAATGTATACAGTCGGGCAGGGACTTTTGTAAAGTGACCACACTTCGAGTACGTAACAGCGTCGCAAGAGAACTTAGTGAGTGAGGTACATCATAGCAAATTGTATTCACATGGTAATGTACAGTATTTTATTTATCGCTGGTGGGAAAATTGAAATATATTTAAAAACACGGGTCCAGAGTACCTGAAAGTACATAACTGAGAATTCGTTTTGCAGTATATAATGATCAGAATTATGCCCTATACTTGGAGAATAAGTGGCATAGCAATTTGATTATGAAATTTTTCATAACATATGCCAGTGCTGATCCATGGTCCTTTGCTATGTGACCATTTCCACATCCTCATATTAGGTGTCTATGATTGATTTATGGAAAAGAATAAAGATGATGGTGATGAAGAAGTTCTCAGCTATTAAAAAAATTCCCAACATTGTATGGAACCCGAAGGTTCATTACTTCCTTCACAAGAGCCACCCACCTGCTTCTCTCCTACGCCAGATCAATCTAGTCTGTGCCACCAACTCACTTCATGATCCATTTTAATATTACGGAACCCGAAAGTGCATCATCACATTCACAATTGCCCACCACCTGACCCTATCCTGAACTAAACCAATCAGCCCATGTTCCCCATCCCCCTTCTTTTAAGTCCATTTTAATATTATCCTCCCATCTATCATCATCATCATCATTTGGTACTATAACCCTTTGTGAATTTTTGCCTTCTCAGCCAAGTCTCTCCAAGTTGTTATATCCTTAGCCATTTCCTTCCACTTTTTAACTTCCAGCTTTTTTAGATCTTTCATAACATCCTCTGGCCATTGTTGTCTTGGTTTTCCTACTGATCTAATTCCCATAGGTTTCCAGTCTAGTAGTTTCCTGGTTCGTCTTGCATGCTCCATTCTTTAGTTAGTTAGTTAGTTAGTTATTCTGTATTGTTCAATTGATCCATACAGCATGGGGTCATCACCCAGCAGGATATAGAACATGTCAGAAGTTGCATAGCATAAAATAATACAGAAAAATAAGCATAAAAATAGTATAAAGTTACAAGAGAGAAGGTAAGGCAAAAGTAACGAATAAATAGTCGGAATATTTACATTTAAAGTGTGTTACAAGTTCTGAATAAGTATGACACATATACGTGATACCTTTAAAATTAATACCATTCAGACATAATAAATAGATAAGAACAAAGCCAATAAAGGGAGCTGTAGGTTTCCAATCTTTTAACATTTATTGTAATTGTAATAGTCATTTAAGCTATAGAATGAGTGAAAGTATAAAAATTCTTTCAAAGCTTCCTTAAATTGTTTTTTAGTTTGGAGAAGGTTTTTTATATAAGTGGGTAAGTTATTGAAGGCTTTAATTCCAGAGTAATAAGGTCCTTTCTGGAATGTTGTCAGTTTTGTAGATGGTAAGTGTAAATTACATTTGTTTTTAGTGTTGAAACTATGAATTTCAGAGTTTAGTCTGAAATATTCAGTATTTTCAGCAACAAATCGCAGAAGTGACAACCAGTATTGGGATTGTACTGGCAGTATTTTCAGTATTCTAAAGTGCTCTCTACAGGAGTCTCTATTTCTTATTCCAATCATAATTCTCATAGCTTTCTTTTGCATTTTAAAAATTACATTGCTGTGGGGACTATTACCCCAAAATATTATTCCATATGATAAAATTGAATGGAAGTATGAATAGTATACTAATTTCAACGCATCTACAGACAGAAGGGGTTTTAATACTCTCATAGCAAAATTAGCGGCGCTTAGTTTGGGTATAATAGCTTCAATATGTTTTTTCCATGTCAGTGAGTTATCCAGAGTTAGTCCTAGAAACTTTATATTGTCAACTGTAGTTACTTTCTTATCTTTATACATTATGTCAAAGTCATTAAAAGAATTATTTTTTGTGGAAAAATACATAAAGCGAGTCTTTTTCCCAATTTAATATCAAATTAGTATCGAACCATTTTTGTATATGTTGGAGGATTTTATTAGCATCATTTCTAAAATTTATTGGATCCAGGTTTGAGATGATCAAACTTGTATCATCCGCAAATAAGATAATTTTGTTATTGTTATCTGTTAGGGAGGGCAGGTCATTTATGAACAGGAGGAAAAGTAAGGGGCCCAGTATCGATCCCTGGGGGACACCATGGGTTGTTTTGCCCCATTCTGAAACCAAATTTGAGTAGTTATTGTTTAAAACAACCCTCTGGTATCTATTCTGTAGGAAGGTTTTTATTAATTTGAATAATCGTCTTGTTACTCCATAAGAGTTTAATTTATCCAGTAATATATCATGGTTTACACAGTCGAAGGCTTTTTTTTTTGTAAGTCAAAAATATGCCCCAGCCATTTGATTCTTTGTCCCTTGCTGAATCTCACTATATCTGCACCTATTAATTTATCAATCTCCATGTTGTTTCGTATTCTCCATATATTGTCAATATTGGCAGGACCAAATATCTTCCTTAGTATTTGCCCTTCAAAAATGAGTAGGTTGTTTTCATCTTTTGCTGTTAATGTCAAAGTCTCTGATGAGTACATAATGACTGGTCTTATCATCGTTTTATGTATTTTCATTTTAGTATCCTCCCATCTATGCCTAGATCTTTCAAACGGTCTCCTACCCTATGGCCTTCACACCATAAACCTGTATTCACCCCTCTCTTTCCCCATGCTATATTCTATACCCGTGACATCCTTCTTGATATGATCACTCAAATAATATTAGGGGCCAAGTACAGATCATAAAGTTTCTCCTTCTTTTGTCTTCACTTCCCTGTTACATTGTCCCCCTTAGGCGCAAATATCTTTCACAGCACCCTGTTCTACTTTCCATGCATTCTCGTAGATACGTCTTTAAATATACTAACTGAATGCACATGTATATTCATATAACAATATATTTACCACATTCCTCCTACATATTTTGGCGTGTTATGCACCGTTTTCAGGGAGATCTATTCGTATTTCTGCGCAAAATTATTTTTTTTTTAATTTTCATCTTTATATCTTTAATTATGCACTGAATGATAACTTGCACTCCCTAACTTCAATTTGCTCTTAATTACAATCGTGCTTTTAAAATTAAAAATAAACTATATCGTATACTATTGTTTGGTGTGTGTTAATGACTTGGTCTCTCACATTAAGACAGGAAAGTACAGTAAGCTAAGGGTGTTCCAAAATAATGAGGAATATAATTGAGCCTAAGAGCGATGAGGTAACGAGGGATTAGAAATTGGATTGGGAGGAACGTCATGACTTTTTACTCCTCACGAAATATTAGGTGGGTGAAGAATGTGGCAGAAGCGCAAGTAGCACGCATAAGGGAGAACTCATGTTGGGTTTTGGTGAGAAATTTGTGGGAAAGAGGTCACTTGGAAGACGTAGATGAGAGAATAATATTAAAATGGATCATAAGGAAATAGAATGGGTGGGCATGGACAGGATTAGTTTGGCTCAGGATAAGAACAAGTGGCTGACTCTCGTGAGAGCGATAAAAATCTCCATATGGCGGTAAATTTTTCGACTTGCTCAGGAACTGATGGCTTTCGACAGGGAGTTATTGTTGTTGTTTTTTTACTGTAGTTAATGTTACTCTACTGGCAACGTAGTAATCTATGATCAACAGGCGATATTAGCGAAGTCGATTCAATCCGTTCGCCAGTCATGTGACTTGCTTCTTTTCTTTTCTTTTTTTTTTTTTTAATGAACTGCGAACGCTGATAGTTGCGTGGTGCAGGATCATACGCAGTGAAAATAGTGGAAGAATTAGTAGTTAGGTTAATTTTGTGGAGTTGTGTGTGCATTTAGTTTCCATAGCTGTTTTCCGTGATTTGTTTATGCAAAAAACACGAGCTTCAACAAGTGATAGAACGTGAATAAGTTGTGATCAATCACGACATCCAAAACATGGAATCTGTTCGGAATCCATTCGTCTTCTTGGACGTCTGTATTGGATCAAACAAATGTTAGTATGTACCGCTGAACTTTTATAAACGTATGATTTTATTATTATTATTATTATACCGTATTGTGGTTTACAATGCGCAAGGAAAGCGTGCAATTTCTCGCACAATAAGGCATAGCTGTAGCTGGAGATGTAGTGGCGATAGGTTCCTGTTACGTTTTGCGTCTACGACGAAGTTTACATGATTTCAAACGTAATAAATCAAATAATTTAAAAAGAAATTGCATGAATGTAGTGTCAGTGCTATTGGTTATCTCCCTAATTCTGTTTTACAGCTCTGTACAGTGTTACCTTTAGTGCTGCATAACAGAAGTTTATCAGTAGTTTTAAGAAATACGTTGCGTCTTTTACAGCGGGACGAATCATTATAGAATTATTCAAAAACATTGTTCCAAAAACAGCAGAAAATTTTCGAGTGCTTTGTACGGGAGAAAAGGGAATTGGAATATCTGGAAATCCACTTCATTTGAAAGGAAGTATATTCCACAGAGTAGTACCAATGTACATGATTCAAGGAGGAGACATTGCAGCATTTGATGGAACAAGTGGAGAAAGTATATATGGATGGACATTTGAACATGAAAATTTTACATTGAAGGTAATTCTTTGATTTTCTTGTCTGGGAAGATACAACTTACATAGTAAATGCAGTGTATCAGTTTTATGTCCTTGGTAACAATTCCACCCAAGTTTTTACACTTGTACAGTATTGTGTCTGTTGGCTAAAATAAGAACACAACACAGGAACCTAAATGAATATTGGTTTGCATGTAAGATGATGCATGTGAAATGCCTGTATATGATCAGTTATTCCTGAAACATTGATACCCTTAGCCCAGTTGTAAAAATGATGTGAGACAGGCTCTTGGTACTGTGGGTTCTGATCACCTTAGTGTAAAGCACTGTGTGAGAGATAAGTATGAGCACTAGTGGAGTTACAGTTGAAAGGGAAAACTGAAATGCTCAGGGACGAACCTGCTTGAGTATCATTTTCTACATAAAAAATCCCACATGGAATCCAGGGCTTGAAGCTAGGCCTCTGGTGAGAAGCCACAAACCTGTGGCATGGTCTGGATATGTATCATGTAGTATTTGTTTCAATAGATTGAGTGTGATTGGCAGGTTGTCACCAAGTGGAATTCAGTGGATAGGAGACTGAGAAAACTCTAAATGGTTCTGTGAAAAGTTGTAATGATATTACATTTAGGACACTGGAACAGTCAGGATTATGTATGAAGGATGTCCAGTAAGTCACGTCCCCAGGTCATAAAAATTAAAGTACGGGGAATTACAACATTAGATGTCATTTATTTGACTGAAATATTGTCATTTTTTAACACAATCCACAAGCACATTGTTAAATATATCCCATCTTGACACAATACAAATTCCATCTCAGCAGAAATTAGGATGTTGTATTTTCAACCATTCATAAACAGCCATTTCTTACTCTACATAATTGTAGAACTGGTGACCTCCCAGGAGTTGCCTCAGCAGAATGTCAGAAAATGGTGCACATATTTTGAAAATTATTGAATAGACATCCACGATGGTTATAGCTATCAGCCGAGCATGTTAAGGACCATTGTGAATGCAGCACATGAATGAATGAATGAATGGTATTTGGATTTGAGCCCTTCCGGGCCTGATGCACTTAGGCCTTAAAACAGGCCTTTGTGCCCCATGATCTATCACTAGGTTAAAGGAGCCCTGTTCCTTTACCAAAGTTCCAGATGGCCCCAATACTTTGTTTCCTTATATCCTCAGGGTCCAAAAAGAAGGATCCCACATGTGCATGTCTGAGTGAAGCCTTGGCCGCACCAGCACACAAGATGTGGACTGAGGGTTTCCTCCTCAGTACCGCACTTCCTGCAAATGGGGTTATTACTCAGCCCCATTACATATACATGTCTTCTTAGGCCGTTATGTCCTTTAAGGAGATCAATAACAACCCTGGATTGTGTCCTATTAAAGGACAATAATTGGACCGTTATAGCCAGGTTAGGTCCCAGCATGCAGCACAGGTGGAGTAACTGATTTTGGAAGGCCGACAAGTCACATTTCAAGATTTATCTGCTGAAACAATACTTCAGAGGTCACTGATACCACAGTAATAAGGAAGTGGAATGCAGATAATATGAGTTACAGATATTGACTTTGTGGAAGAGCCATTACCTTTGTGGAGTTTAATCAGGACCATGACCTCAACTTTCCACCCTTGTTATCAGAGTCTAGTTTTTGTTAGCCCCTGATACTTTGCCTTGATATAACTGTTTATTTTTAAAAGTTGTGGTAGCTCTTAATTAAGCACTAAGCCTTGAAGGTGTATGGAGGAACTGAGGTACAGCTGAAGGTGTTTTTAACCTGGGCACTAGACAGAGGTGAGTAGTCAGCTTCGTGGCCAAACTGTGTCACTACCAGGGAAAGAGGCCCTAGTACCCATTCAGTGGAAGGCTGGGTGTGTCTCAGAGCTGGTCTGGATATTTTGGAGATGAGAATGATATTTTTCCCTGTTGGGAATTGATCCTTGATTCTTGGTTTATCAAAACATTACCTGTTGGCATTAATGTTAACTCACAGTGACAAAGCAACACTGTTCAAAGTCATACCATTGAGCATTTGTATATAAAATACTGTAAATGCATAAGAAGATGTGATTTGACCCACGACAGTCAAAGAGATTGTCCATCCTACACCGTTCTGGCATTTGCCTGAAAGAGAATAGCATAGTCGGTATTGTGACTGCTGTGCCGGCCATGCAACCCTGGGATTCTGTTCTATAAAGGGGCCAGAGATTTTTCTATTCCCCAAAATGTCAAGTCTCCTATTCAATGGGTATCAGGAGGTAATTTTGCTGGCAGTAAAGCAGCTGGAGCATCAGATTGGCCACTATTTCCATTTAGTGCGAAGGTTAAAGAGTGGAGCTGTACCTCTGGTCCTGTGATGTGACCACATGACTTGAATAGAGACAGCTTTGCCTTTACCTTTGTTGCTGGGAGGAAATGAGAAAAACCTTGCTTTAAATAATCACTGTATCAGCCAAGATTTGAACTGGGAGCTTCCGAAACACAAGCTGTGTTACCACTTCATCTTGTTTCTTGGTTGTTTGATGTATAAAGGTGAAGGGTAAGGTAAAGTAGTCCTTGAGCCTGATACAGTATACACTCTAGCCACCTTGTCCCTGGTACTCATTGGATAGGAGATTGCATGGGCTCCACATGCAGTCTGGGCATAGTGCTGAGGGAAAAATCTCTGCCTCCTCCACAAAGGAAGCCCTGATATTTCAGCCATTGCTTGTGTGACTGAATCAGTGTTTGCTGTTGTATTGTTTACAGTACTGTCCTGTGTGGTCATTTGGATTACAAAAGTATTTTGTATGAGTTTTTAGGTTGTCTGGAATGAGACAGTATGTTGGGTGTGTGGTTCACAAAGTTTTGAAGGAATATTGTCCCTTCATATTCAAGCATCAAGTAGTCTCAGAAAAACAACCAGGTGTGGTAACTTGTATTGTCTTATCGGTTGGTGAATGGCTGGAAGTGGTGGCATTCTCGGTCACTGTACATCTGACAACCCCTGTTAAGGGACATACCGTTACATCCAGGACATTCCTACACTCCCAATTGGCTAACCACCCTCATCAGCCATCCACCAAATAGTAAGACAATATATATGTATATTATCACACTTTTTCCACTGTGGTTATTCTTCTTGGACTGCATGACCCTTGAAGATATAGAGACTGTGTTACTCCAAAATGTCAAGAACAACTCACCCAGTGACACAACATTATGTCCCAGAACACCTGATTAACAGCAGCATCACAGTGAGAAAATGGAATATTTTTATGTTGTATATTTGCCAGGTGGTACATAAGAATATACTGCCTGGCATTGGGCAGCCAAGAAAAAAATGCTGACAAACCTTGGTACCTTGTTTGTACCTGCCATTTGGTAGCTGTCCTTTGTAATATTACGTTTTGTATTTCAGCACCATTCACCAGGCTTACTTAGCATGGTGAATGTTGATGACAAGACGTGCTGCTCCCAATTCATCATTACTGTAACTGCGTGCCCTCAATTAGATGGTAAGAATGTTGTATTCGGTCAAGTGAAAAAGGGTCTCGGCATCGTACAAGAAGTGAATTATATCGACACTGAACAAGGGCGCCCAGTAGTGGTAATGTACTTTATACATGTGACTTTCCTCTGTCATAATATCAGATTGATGTCTCACGATACATAAGGCATGATTGTTCCATGTAAAATCGAGTGACATGAATATTTTGTAATTTTCTTAAGTGAAGGCATTGTAATCCCCAGTGTTTTAACACTGGGACTGACTGGTAGCCAATGTATATTGCTGTGACAGATTGCACTGTGGAACAAGCTTTCTCAGCTCCAGAAATTAGGTTTTGTCATCCATTTTGCTTTGTAGATGTTGTGTGGTTATTTTTAAGTGGATGTAAATTACAAATACATTTTTATATTAATATTCAGTATTTTTTAAAGTTCTGTAACTGATTTTCATGAATGCGTGGTACCCATCTCAGCAGTTTAACCCTTCTATGTCCTCTGTCAGAAGATTTGCACAACAAACTATGCATTTCGTGCCACAGGATCATGTAGTGATTGCATATCTTTGCTACTTTGCTGTCTGCATTTGTTGGTATCTCTTTCAATAGTCTGCATATAGGAACAGCAGGTGGCAGGAATTTTATATTTTTTGTATGACCTATAGTCACAAATAATGTTCATCTGTATACATGCATGTAACAGCTGTAGAGCCACTGAATTGGTCCGTATGAAACGGGGGATTGTACAAGAAATTGTCAGGCCACATCAGTTGTGTTTGTTCCTGAATTAAAGTAATTCTACCTATTTTAGCCCAGCAAATGTGTTACAGCAGTATTATTTTTATATTGAACATATGCTGAATCATACATTTTAATCGGTTGCTAATATTTTGTGTAAAAATTAACCTGCACACTTGGTTAAAATACAAGCCAGCACATCTGACACAGGCATCCCCCACAACAGCACGCTTCACTAAATGCTGTTTTGCTACAGGGCTCTTGCAGACTTTATGCAGTTTAACAATTTTTTAGTGCTTTCATTTGTGTTACTACCACTGCTTTTCATTAACTGACAGCTGAGCCAAGATGGTTAGCATTAGCAGCTTGTTGAGTTGAGTAGGGGATGGCCATGCTTCTGAAGGAAGAAGGAAGGAATATGGAAAGATAGTAACTCCTTTAGGTACAGCACTTCCTGGACAGGTTGTGAGGGTTCCAGGAAGTTGAGGCTCCCAGATTTCAAGACAGTCAGCACATGAATCTGATAAGGTTTTCAGCCCTACGCACCAACTGCCTTTACCCTCGCAGGAAATATTCCTGGTACTCATTTGTGTTAGAGGCTGAGTTGACCCTGGGGCTATAGTGTGGTCAGAAGGATTATGTCAATGGAAAATTCCGGTGACACCATCCAGAATTGAACCTGCGACCCTCCAGCTTGTAGCACAGTGCCTCAACCAATTGCACCACCACGTGCCACCAATAACTACTTTAAGGGCCTCAGAAATTAAATAGTACTGTGTATGCATCTAATTGTTAATCTAATTTCAGTACTGAAATATGTCTAATGTTGGGAATTTATTATCATTGAAGGGGAAGCTGAGCATGGTAATTAGATCTAGGAACATTAATTTTTATGGCAAAAGTTCCTTCACTTAGTGCTGAATGGTAAATGAGAGATCCCTCACCAGAACACCAAAACACAGAATAAACATGTTATTGTTTGTGTTACATTGCAATGTGTGATGCATGATACATGTATAAAGAAATTTATTTCTGTGACTAGACATGAAATTTTGTAACAATTATTTTGTGTGTATGCTCACACACTGTCATGTTTGTGTGTGCTGTTCAGACACATGTGTTCAGAGATTAGCTCTGTTATGTTGTCAGGTCTAAAGTTTGCAAATTGTTTGGAATGTTTCATCATGTCTTCATTTTCCTTATCATATACTGATTCATGCCAAGGTGGTAATATTGTTATGCAATATTTAATATTTCACTTATGTTTCAGAATCAAATTGTTTAATTTAATACACTTTGCTCCAGAATTTGTGATTGAGATTATGCTGTTTGGGATATGGCTAGTTTGGTAGGTAGGTAGGTAGCAAAAGTTAAGGAGGCATCTGCCTCAATTTTCAGGTTAGATGTGTTATTATATGTTTGTTTCCTCTGATACTGTTGTATAAGGAGGATGTACAGGAAACTGTTACATTTCTTTTGCAACAGAAATGTTGGATTGAAAACTGTGGTGAACTGGGACCTGATGATGATTGGGAATATGGAGAGTTGGATGGAACCGAAGATATTTATCCTCCATATCCAGCTGATTGGAGTATTAATAACCAACAACTTCAGGTAATGGAATTTGTTAACCTTATGTTGAAAAGTGTTAGAAGCTTCCATTCTTCTGGGATATGAAGTCATGAGCCAAGTAGTTTCTTGTATTTGAAAAGGTTGAAGTGCCTTCAAAATTTTGGGAACTACTCTTCCAGTAATGCAGTGTTACATCCCCAGAAGGCTGGAATCTTCAGCAGCCCTGCTGTTTATTTGTTCACATATTCATTATTTTTAAGTTTTGTTTTTGTATTGTTTTGCAGATTCAAGCGCTAGAAGATGTCATTAATAAAATAAAGAATTCGGGAAATTATTACTTCAAGGCCAGGAATTTTGTACGTGCTAATGCAAAATATAGAAAAGCACTACGTTACATAGAATGGTAAGGTATTAGTATTAATTGTGTATTGTTTATAGCATGAAATTTTTTGTGTCACATAATATAAAGCCTGCTGAAATTTCATTAGGAAATTGCAAAAAAAAATAGCAAAAATTACGGTTTGCAGTACTTTGATGTGTTTCAGAAAGACACGTACATATATACTAAGATACTGAATTTGATCTAGTTACAAGAGGAGCTGGATTCATCCAAGGTAGACACTTTAATATCTGCTTGCGCACACTTTCTATTGTTCCCGTCCTTTTTTAGTTGTAACTACCAGCAAGAGTTAGTCATTTGTATATAAAAAATCTTATTAATTATACTGTTTCGTCCCGGCAATGTCTTTATGGCCCATTTTGTTTGCATTGTAAGCAGATAAACTGAGTGATGATGTAGCCATATGTATACCAAACTACATGGACATCTTATCTGGCAGTGCATACTACTTTTCAATCAGACCATTTCACATTATCACAGGTAGTACTTTATTTGGCATCATAGTGAACTGACAAAAACAAAGGGACCAGACACAGCAATGACTTGTACACATGTGTATTGCATTGACAAATCACAGGCCTTACTAGCAGCATCATGGTTGTAAGTATGTGTAGTTGTAAGTCATTAGTGTAAGTTGGGGAGTGCCTACACTTGGAATTAACCGTTTGGTGCCAGAATTATTCTTTTTAATTTTAGCACACCCTGTATATAAAATGTGAATAATACAGGAACCAAATACATTTGAATTATGAAACAAACTGCATTTTGAAGAGAAAAGAACGGAGAGTATATACCGTGTTTAGAATATTCAGTACCTATATTTGTTGAATAAATATATAAAATGCAGTGCGGTACGACCCCTATAGGGGTCGTTAGGCGTCAGAGGGTTAAGCAGGACTGTGTGGAACTTTTTGTGAGTTACAAGCCTTGTACTGTATTCTTCCGGAACTAAGACACACAGGAAGTCAGATCGCTATACTTACTTTAAAGAGTTTGAATGCCATTCTGCTATGTCATCATACAGTGCTTGGTTTGAATCATTACAGGGCACATCTGTTGCCTTATATTTGCTATGTGTGCACAAAGTATGGATCGCTGGGACCATATGTTGTCCCTCTAGGCTTGAGAATGTGCTGAATTGTTCCTGAATGAAAGCATGTCTCCTGAACTGGGGTATTTCTTTTCTATGTGTTTAGCGTGATGATCGGCCTTTGATACATTTCTTTGCATGTACAGAATGACAAATCAGCCTCATATATCTGCCTTCCGTATATGAGGTGATGGTTAGCCAAGTATATCTGTTCTCCACATACAGGGCAATGGTCCACTTCTTCTGTTTGTTCTCCACACACAGGTCAATGGTCAGTCCCATCTTTCTGTCCTTGACATACAGGGTGATGATCAGCCTTGCATATCTGTCCCTCATATACAGGATGATGATCAGCCTCATATATCTGTTCTCCACATACAGAGTGATGATCAGCCTCATCTGTCTGTTCTCCACATACATGGTGATGGTCATTCTTATATATATTTGTCCCTCACATACAGAATGATGTTCATCCTCATATATCTGTTCTCCACATACATGGTGATAATCAGCCTCATATATCAGTCCCTCACATACAGAGTGATGGTCAGCCTGATATATCTGTTCTCCTTGTACAGGGTGATGGTCAGCCTCATATATCCGTTCTCCACATACATGGTGATGATCAGCCTCATATATCTGCCCCTAACATACAGAGTGATGGTCAGCCTGATATATCTGTTCTCCGTGTACAGGGTGATGGTCAGCCTCAAATATCCGTTCTCCACATACATGGTGATGATCAGCCTCATATATCTGTCCCTCACATACAGAGTGATGGTCAGCCTGATATATCTGTTCTCCATGTACAGGGTGATGGTCAGTCTCATGTGTTCCCCAAATACGTGGTGATGGTCATCCTTGTATACGTGTTCTCCAAATATAGGATGGTGGTCAACCTCATACTGTATATCCTCTTTCTCCTTGAGAATGGTGAAATACACACTACTTTTGTCTTGCTGCTTTCCAGGTCTCGATCAAAACTGGAGGAGTGTCGGTCTGTTCCCGCACCAATGAAATTTGTGAATGCAGAACAGGTTTGTCTGTTGAATGGTGCGGCTGCATTTTTAGAAAGGAGGCTTTTCAGACAGGCTTTAGAGAACTCAGACATGGTGAGAGCAATCATATCTTGTGTTATGCGTGTGATTGGTATAGGACTCAAATATGTTGTGTATTATTGTTCATGTCCTTTGGTATAATTTAACAATAAATTTGAAACCCACAGATTATGAAAACCTTTTCTGTTTTGTATCATTTCATTGTGAATATAACAATCTGATTACCATACAGCACATACCACAGAAACACATTGTACTGAACATTCTCTTCCATTGTTGGTGATCAACTAATGTGGAAGGGTAAGGTTGCAAAACAGTTGCTGATTCAGACTTGGTGAAATGCTGATTTCTGCACGTAAATCACTGCAGGAAGGAGCAGGTTAAGGGAAGCTGGTGCATAATGTGTGTTAAAGGTAGTGCAGAGCTGTAACATAATTCCCCATAGTGTGTTGTATAGAAGAGAGTCTGTAGAAGGAAGTAAACTTTAATTTATCCTTTTCTTGGAGTGGGAGCAAATTCTGGTGAGGTATTCATGAGGTGACACTTGAATGTGTAAGGTAACAGAAGTATAAAGTCTGATCTCAGACACATAACTGAATGCTTCTAGGATACCTTAGGACTGTAAGATGCAGGGGAACTTCAGGCAACATGCTCCAGGAAAACAGTGTTTTTGTGGTCTGGAAAATATAGTAAATTGGTATAATTTTGTATATCATGGTAGACTTTGAGAGATAATAGGTTAGAGAGACTTTTTGTGGTAAGAAAAAATCATGTTTCTTTGCTTTTTACTTAATTTTCAGGCACTGAAACTTGACAGCAAATGTGCAAAGGCCTTATATAGAAGAGGAAAGGCAAAGGAAGGACTGAACGAATGGGCTTCTGCTCTGACAGACCTAAGAGGGGCTCTTATTTTATCCAGAAACAATAAAGTTATACAGAAAGATATAATATGTTTGAGGAAATTAATGTTGAATTACTTGAGGAAGGAAAAACTTTGGTGTCAGAAAATGTTTCCAAGATGTGCAAGGAATCAGAAGTGAATATTTGCTGCTGGTGTGTGACTATTCTTTCTCCTGGATATCTCTATGTAGTGCTGACAAATGCTGCATGTTTGTAACTGTTATACTGAGGCAACAGATACAAGTGTCATGCAGTGATCCTGTACACACTCCCTTAACCCTTTCTACTCGCATTATTTCTACCCTTTCTACCCTATGCACTCGTATTTTTTCTGTCAGAAATGGTAACTGAACACATTATGTTTTAAATTCTGTTTTATAAAAAATGAACACTAACACAGATACAAAATTAGCACATTCGTATGATAGTTTATCTTACGGATGACTGTTCTGAGTCTGTATTTCAGTGTTTTACTTGTATTTCTTCAGGGTGTGGTATTTCTCGGAACACTCTCCTGGATGCAGTCCTGGCTTCCTGGAACATGTCTTGCAATAAAACACAG
>Ga0131853_10003324_pt1 | contig 28840 bp, 16 predicted proteins | sample TergutLab28metaG_FD_92764 | JGI IMG/M metagenome (GOLD analysis project Ga0131853, IMG submission 92764) | Labiotermes labralis P1 segment gut microbial communities from Petit-Saut dam, French Guiana - Lab288 P1 (version 2) (version 2) | ecosystem: Host-associated > Arthropoda: Insects >... | reverse complement strand
TTAATTCCCCCCAATTTTGTTGCCAAATTTTCAAAACTTCATAAATCTTATTTTTTTTTAAAGAAGTGTTTCCCATTCATCGGGCAAAAAAAACCCCAAATTTTCAACCCCCCAAAATATTTTGTATTTACAAACTCACCCCCCCCCCCCACTCCCGCAACCAATATAAAATTTCACTAAAATCCGTCCAGCAGTAACCGAGGTATTCATGCGGACGGACAGGTATTTCGAAGCAAATAGTCACTTTTCGAAAATTTGCTAAAGCAACTAAAACACTTCTAGAGAATAACAGGGCGCTGTGTTCGAAAATTGCTTCGTCAGGAGACATCTGGTCCCAGGATGGACGGATTAACAGCGAACAAATTGGATAATTTGGTGATTTGTACTCACTGACGATTATGATTTGAGTAATTAACTCAAGCAAGATGGGCAAGGAATGTACCACGCACTGCGGAAGAAGATAAATGCCTGCAGGGTCTCGGCTAGTAAACGTAAAGGAAAGAAACGGCTAGGAAACCCTAAGTGTTGACGGGTGTATAATATTAAAAAGAAATAAGTTCGGAGGGTGTGAGTTGGATATATTTGGATCAGGAAAGGCAAAACTGACGGGCTGTTGTGATGACGGTAATGAACTTTCAGTTTAAGTAGAATTCGTGAAATTGTTTGGCTAACTGAGAAATTATCAGTTTTTCAAAAAAGGGCTCTGCTACGTGGAGTTTGTGTAGAAGTGTAACTTCACTGAAATATTATGAGAATGCTAACAAATAGGTTTAAAAGGTAAATGTACGGCATTTACGCATTCTGAGTAAATGTTTGTAATTTTCAAAGACAGGAAAGATATTTGTAATGAGGAACTATACGACATGAACCCCTGGTACAGAATACCCAACTCCATAAATATTATAACTGTGAACACTGAAACCATTGAGTATCGGAATTGCAAACAATCAGCTCTATAAATATTAGAACTGCATATCACTCCAACAGCATTTCCTCAGCAAGGAAGCACATAGCTAATAATATGCTTTTTTTTTTAAGTTGGGGCATCTCTGTTGTGTATTACAATCACATAAAATAGGACCAAATATGGTCAAAACGCAACTGTAGAAGTATTACTTGGCTAAAATAGTAGCATCATCAATAAAGCTACATGTTTCGGCCTAACCAGTGGCCATCGTCAGGTTACATCCGTCTGCTACAAGAGGTTTTTTACACAGTATGCTTATCTGCGTCTAGATGTTGAGATCCCATAGCCTAGTGCTCTGTATTGATAACTAACGTGCGTATTGGGAAAATATGGGAGGCCGTGGGGCCTCCCAGATTTTCCCAATACGCACGTTAGTTATCAATACAGAGCACTAGGTGATGAGATCTCAACATCTAGATGCAGATAAGCATACCGTGTAAAAAATTCTTGTAGCAGACAGATGTAACCTGACGATGACCACTAGTTACGCCGAAACATGTAGCTTTATTGGTGATGCTACTATCTTAGCCAAATAATACTTCCACAGTTGCGTTTTGACTATATTTTGTCCTATTTTATATAATAACACGCAATAAGAGAGTTTAGGTAAACATCCTTTCAGCGTTCTAGTTTATCCGACAAAATGGTTTAATCACTGGTTATGATATCCATGGCATTTATGTCCTCACTAATTTCGAATGATGTTTCAATTTTCTTTCTACGTAGTCTATCAACAAACGCTCTATAAAGCGAACCCTTTCACAGTAAACAGCAGACAGACAATTTGCATTTCTCCACAGCCCACAACGCATTCCTTTCAACACCACAGACGAATGTGACGTAAGCACTTCACACGACATTAACACCTACGATGTACAGCATTCTCTTTGTTTTCATTTTACAGTTGCATTCTTTCGTCACTCAACACTCTTATCCTTCTTATCTAGCACAGTCTTTATAAAATCTGGCGCAATAACTGGGAAATAATTCTGACAGGGTCAGATGCTATGTCTCAGGCGATTAGTCGCCAGGCTATCACCGAGAAGGTCCGGATTCGATCATAGGCCGGTCCACGTGGGATTTGTGGTAGATAAGCTACCAATGGGGCACAGGTTTTCTCTTATTACTTCGGCCTTGCCCTGTCAGTATCATTCCACCAATGTTCCATACCCAATCCATCATCTATCAACGATGACGCATAACCTTAGCAACAGACAACATATTTAAGTAAAATTCGTCTCATGACGGAGACAAGTGATGGAGACGCTCACATTTTAACTTCTGAAGCGGTAATGTGATTCCTCAACAGCCGTATCTTTTGAACGCAGATTCGTTCCAGAAACGGGAATTGAGTTTAGGTAACATTTGGGGCTCTGCAATAAAGTCACACCAAATTTGTTTCCGAGCATACTTAAGCAACAGGTCGTGTAGCAATATGGGGAATAGAAGTAGAGTTTCAAGAATTATTAGTGTCGGTACTACAGTGCGGTCACTGGTCAGTTTGACTACCCGGCCGCTTTACCACTGAAGAAAGACGTCTGTTGCTTATGGATTGATGCATCGTGCGGGCCGACGTTTCGGACGAACATAAAGCCTCCACTCTCACGGTAAGGTAGTTCAAGAAGACTTCAATAAGAAATAGGAAATGAAAGGGAAGATAAATGAATAATACAGTGAAAAGAAGTAATAATGATATAATTTGAAATGCTATACCGAAATACAGAGGAAAACCACGTGATACCCTTTACTATCAGTTCGGAAAATTAATCCCCGAACCCAAGTTTGAAACCGGTACCTCTCTATTACAAAGCAGGAATGTAAAACACTTTCGGTGTTGTGACTGCTATTGCTTCGTAACAAGCGATTTAGTAACGGAGCAAGTGTACATTAGTTAATAGAATCATTACAAATTAAGATGAATTAATTCGAGTGGCTCTACTGCGGTTGGGAATTACGGTTCTTTTCAAAAAAACATAGGGGGATTGGAACGTTAATTATTATTTTGACTTTACAAATGAATACGTTTGACTGATGCTAGCACAAAATATAAATGTAAATGTACTGTGAATATTGAATAGCTGCACATACACTGTAACGGGAAGGGAAGAGAAGAGAAAGTGACATGTACGAAATTATTGTATAATGGCACTGAAGAAAGTAGAGCATCTTTTGAACACTCGTGGAACTTGGTCGTGTTATTTCCAAGAAAGAAAATAAATTACGAATTTTAAATACTTCGTTTTGAGATTGTGCACTAATTGCAGTCAGAACAAAATTATACAATCGTAGTGCACCTGGTTTTGTATTCTACATTCACTTCGTTACAAATTTTATTCCACATATTTTGTTCCTACATAAGACCAATATAGGTCATTAAATAACATCAAAACCAAGCAACAGAATGGTCAAAATTACAAATATTTACCAAGAGCTACAATTAACCGCCACGAAAATTGCCATTTTAAACGTCACAAACTGTCTCAAAATAAGGATTTGTCTTAAAAGGTCTTAATTATTTTGAATTTTTCTTCCATGGCCCAAAGGCCACTAGAGGGCTAGGGCCTCAGACACACCACATTCCATTGGACTCCTCTGGACGAGTGATTAGCCAGGCGCAGAGACAACACAACACACTAAAACAAAAGACAGACAGACATACCTCTAGCGGGATTCGAACCCACAATCACAGCAAGCGAGCGGCCGCAGACCCTGGCCTTAGACCACGAGCCCTCTGGGATCGGCACCTTTCTTAAATACGCTCTCATCTTGAGACAGTTATTTTATTTACTTGCTAGCGTAGTTTGCTTTTACAGCTTTTATGAATTACATTGTCTGAAAACACAGAGTTCAGATAAAGTGTATGGACCCAAAAGAACATGATGTAAATTACGTACATATAATATATGTATAGGACGTAACAAATTCTTTATCATGAACTTCGTAATTTACACAGGCCACCTTGCATTGCAATGCAAATTGAAGAAGCTACGATGGGCTGAATATGCTGCTAGGGGCAGGAATACGTATAGAATTTTGATGTAAAATCCCTTTGGAAGAATATAAACACTGAATACAAGGAAGGAGATAGAGGGATAATATTAAAATTGGCCTTACATAAAAAGGTCATAAGAATCGGAAGCGAATGGAAATGGGTCACAATCGTTTCCAATATTAAGTTTTGATGTTAGCGGTGATAGGAACTTGATGTTCTGCTGCCACATGAAGTTTATAAGCGGATAAATAAAGAACAGCCGTTACTTCTCTTGGCAGAAATAAACTATGAGGGCTTCTATTACGGGCAGTGCGGTCAAAAATAGAGGATAGCTTGTGTGAAGACACTGAGGAAGAAATGGAAGTCCGCCATGCCAGAATAAACCGAGCTCCGCCAATGTGATGAATATCCTGCCGGTGAATGTCACTCACAAGTACATTCATCCCAGACTTCTGAACGCGAATGACAGAGCTTCAGGCAGCTGAATGTCCAGAACTCAACGAAGCTAAATGAACTCGTCCCACTTGAGGTCAATTACCGTAAGAGTCGTTGCTGTAATGACTGAGCCAGTTATGGCATAACAGACGTAAGTGTTTTGTTTCAGTTCGTATTTGCAATGACCTTAAAGCTTGGCCCTTTCACTCACAGAGGTTACCGTATGTATACAAAAAAATACACTCTGCCCACACATTTCATTTAGGTTTCGTATTTTTAATAAGCAAGGTACCCCCGTTGTATTTAAATATACTAGTAAATAAAACAAAGGTAAATTAAGTCTAAACACATTTTATCTGTAAGCCATCATTAGTTTACTTATAGATGAAGTTGTGCATGGATTTAATTTACATTTGTTTTATTTACTAGTAGCTGCTACTAGGGAGATTGGGCTGGAAGTAAGTGCTGATAAAACTAAGTACATGGTCATGTCTCGAGATCAGAATGCAAGACGAATTTAGAGTGTGAGGATTGATAATAGTACCTTCGAGAGGGTGGAAGTGTTTAAATATTTGGGAACAACTTTAACAAATCAAAATTGTATTGCGGAGGAAATTAAGAGCAGATTGAGGTCAGGAAATGCTTGCTATCATTCGGTGCAGAACCTTTTGTCTTCTAGGTTGCTATCCAAAAATTTAAAGATCAAGATATATAGAACTATAATTTTGCCGGTTGTTTTGTATGGGTGTGAAACTTGGTCACTGACATTGCGGGAGGAAAGGAAGCTGAGGGTCTTTGAGAACATGGTGTTGAGGAGAATATGTGGACCTATGAGGGACGAGGTAAGGGGGGAATGGAGGAGACTGCATAACGAGGAGCTAAATGATCTGTACTCCTCACCCAATATTGTGCGGGTGATAAAATCGAGAAGAATGAGATGGGCAGGGCATGTGGTGTGTATGGGTGAGGAGAGGGGGGGCGTATAGGGTCTTGGTGGGAAAACCGGAGAGAAAGAGACCACTGGGGAGACCTAGGCGTAGATGGGTGGATAATATTAGGATGGATCTCCAGGAGGTGGTATGTGGGTATATGGACTGGATTGGGCTGGCCCAGGATAGGGACAGGTGGCGGACGCTTGTGAGTGCGGTAATGAACCTTCGGGTTCCGTTAAATGCGGGGAATTTCTTGACTAGCTGCAAACCAGTTAGCTACTCAAGAAGGACTCTGCACCATAGAGTAAGTAAGTAAGGATACGTATGATTATCACAATAAGCAGCAATTGCAACATTATCTGACTGACCTTCAAAATGGAAATTAAGTGTGTTTGCCACGCAGTACCAACTGAACTGAAGTACACTATAACTGAGAACACTGAAAGGAAGAAATCTGCTCTCTACAGACTCTGTGACTATAAACGCACTAGCCCACAGAAAAATTACATGGAACATCCGTACAGCAACATCAAAGCCGAAACCTTCAGAACATGTAAAGTATCATATCATCTTTGAATAAAGGTTGACCAACTAGATGACACTTGATTTATTATCTACTGTTCAACATGTGGTTCATCCTACACTCGGATACCACATCACCAACAGACAATCCCGCTACACAACACCAGCACGCCTCAAGTCAGCTTACACAACGCAACAAATAGTCGCAAGCTCCTGAAGATGGACGTATTAACGTCTGAAAACATGTTGAGCAGTAGATAATAAAGCAAGTGTCATTTAGTTGGTCAACCTTTATTCAAATATCAAGATGATGCACGGTCCAATACGCATAAGTATCATATCATCGTCGTCGTCGTCGTCACCACCACCACCACCAACAACAACAACAACAACAACAACAACAACAGCGCCACAGCCACCAGCAAAGATAAAGGTAAAGTTTCCCCGTTACAGGCCCGGTGTGGCCCTGAGGTTGGGTAGAGGTATAACTCTACTCTTCCATCACCGCGGCACTAGAACGGGGTGAATGGTCAGCAGCACGCCCCGGCCGCACTTTACCCCCGGGAAAGACCCGGTAACCATTTTGCAGGAACAGCCACTAGTAGTAGAAACAATATATAAGCCACCCAGGTTTGTTCGGTCTTCATAGTTCTTGTTCGCCACCTCCCCCCTCCCCCCACAACGTCGTCGACTTCCTCTCTTCAGTGTATTGATATACGCAATTCAGAATGCGTGCATCGTTCATTCTTTAAAAAAAAACGTCGTGTCTACGTGCAGTTACATTTCACAACATTTCATTTAGGCTGAACATAGTTCTTCTTTCGGCTCTTCGTTAGTTCTATGGCCATATCATATACAGCGCGTTCCTAAATTAGTTACACAAAACTAAGGTATAATAACACAGAAAGTAGAAAACTTACAGTATTATGATATATATCACAATATGCAGTATATGTTTAAGTTTTATCTACAGGTGTTCACAGGCGTTCAATGTGGTTTCCTCGTGTCACGTGGCTGATGTCCCATCTGTAGGCGATTTCGTGCCAAATCCTATGAAGAATGTTCTTATCTTTGGTCGCAAACGCTTCCGTTACTCGTGCTCGTAGTTCTTCCAAACGTGCAGGAAGAGATGGCACAAAAACTCTGTCTTTAACGCATCCCCACACAGAAATGTCTAGGGGTGTGAAATCAGGCGATCTTGGTGGCCAAGCTATCGTTCCACCATGTCCAATCCAAGCAACCATCTGCCACGTTACACGAGGAAACCACGTGCAAAACCTGCGAATATCTGTACATAAAATTTAAATATATCATACATTGTGCGATATATATATCATTATACTGTACATTTTGTACTTTCTGTATCATTACACATCAGTTTTGTATAATTTAGGATCGCAATGTATACTAAATAGTGTAACTGACTCTAAAAATCTCATTTCTCCCTTCTTTCCGTTTTAGTGAAGTTCAATCCTCAAAATCGTTTAGGAGTTTCGATACCGAAATTATTTCCAATAATTTCACAAGTGGGCCCGCCCCGGCTGGGAACTTGCGGCAGAATGAACTTTCGAAATTGCAGCGCCTGTAAAAGCGGGACTCCTCGAAAGACTGGTAACTTCCCAAAGTGCACAAAGATCTACAGGTTAAGCGCGGTTTTTAATATTACGTAATAGTACAGTTTCATCACAAAATTAAAGTAGAAGTCCTAAAAAGCGGGAATAAAGATGTTCGCAGTACTTTACGAAGTAAATCCTAACACGGAAAATGTAAGAGGCGGGCAAGCGTAGGAGCGTTCGTAGTAACTAAGCCGCCGTCGCAGCAGAAGCTCAGTAACACAGATCGTGCTTTCGAGTTTGACTCGACATTGGGTCGATAGGTGTTAGTGCTCCATACATTAACGTAGAAGACGAAAGGAAAAGTAATGTTAAACTTTACGCCATAACTTGCCATGAAGGCACAGAGGGAGAGTGGAATTATAGCTCTATTCTTTCTTTAATCTCGGCACTAGGTGGGGGGAGGGGGGATCAACGCCATGCCCCGGAAAATAAAGCCGGTATCAATTTTAAAGGAGGCTTTGTGAGAGCCAGGGACGGTCTTGACGGGTGCAGAATCCTTCGCCTCGACCGGGATTCGATCCCCGGATCGTTCAGTCCTTAGCAAGTCGCTATACCGACTGAGCTATCCTGGCCCACACTTACAGTAACACTGTTAAATATGTAGGCCAATAATGGATCAAGACGTTAGGCACAGGACAGACCCGTTCTACGTTCGAAGAGGTCTGCCGACGACAGGAACAACTTTAGTGGTCAGACCTTCTGAACAAGATCCGGTCAACAGCCCCCAGTCGGGGCTCCAGGTCAGACGGACTGACAGACGGTCAGCTGTAAAGTGACTCAGGCTTAATCTTGAAAGCGTTAATGTTAAACATCTGGCTCCTAGAGTAGATCAAAAGCAACTTAAAGGTAACAAAAACTTTTGATTCGAATTTCCCAAAGCGCGGTGGTGACTACAGAGATTGCAGTCTGTTGAAATGTGACGACGCATAATTTGGTATCAACGTTTCGATGTACGTGCTGCCTCAATCTTCACTTCTGTCTCTTTTGGACGAAAGCGGCAATAACGGTACCCATTTGATGTTGAACATAATATAACATAGCACAGATATCATCCATATTTCACTTCAATTGTAAAACGCGCTTGGTTTGTGAAGTGTGATTAGGTGATGTAAGTCTATTTGATAGCAACGTCGTTGTTGACTGCTGAATATCGCACTTGTTTGGAATGTCATATTATCAAATTCTTAAAAAAATTATGTAATGAAACACTTATTGAACAACTAAAACTTACACATGTGCTTTGTACTTTTTAACGGGGTATTATTATCTAATAACGAATATACATTATTATTATTATTATTTTACAATCAAGGGTCCGTGCATCGTGAAATATATGCCAATAATTGTCAAACAAGATGCAACTATATACAGTTTATTTATATCTGTAAACCGCTCTACATGTTTCGAGTGGTATCTCCACGTATCATCAGGAGCTCGTCACTGTATCCACAGCATCCGACATTAGTAAAACCGTGACTGCAACCTGTCGTGAACGTGACTGGACGGGAACTTGGCACATATATTAATATTATTATCATCGTCATTATAATCGTAGTCTTCTAAAATTATCGATAACTCACATCGCCCATCATGAATTTGATCTTAACGAAATGTAAATCACTGTGTCATTTTATTCAACAAACTGCTTACTAATAGACAACGTAGTATAACGTAACAATGAGGCGCTTAAATGCAAATATTGTTGCAGTAGAAAACCAGTAAGTATTAAATATTACATGAGAGTGTGTTTTTAGCCTTATGTACGCAGCATTCAATGCGCCTGAGCAGTATTATATTTTCATGGGGCATGTCCGGGTCTACAGCATTTCTCTACATTATCTCATAAACGGCACGATTTTCGAAAAAAAAAATTATTGAACATATTTTTTTTAATTTTTCTGCAAAACTTCCTGAAACATTTCTCATTTTAAGAAGAATTCAGCGACATATGATCATAAATGTATATCGGCCTTCATGTAAAGTACCCGTTATTATTGTTCGATTTTAATGAAACTTCAATTTTCTCAACATATTTTGGAAAAACTATCAAATGTAATATTTTAAGAAAATCCGTCCAATGTGACCAGAGTTGTTCCATGCAGGCGGATGGACGGACGGACAGCCGGACATACACGACGAAGTGAATGGTCACTTGTCGCAATTTTATGTAAGCGCCTAAAACAGTTCATTTCTGTGTTTCCGAACTCCATGTCACAACTTTACACTGCGCTTAGACGAGGAAGGAATCATGCAAATGATAAAATCACGTTAAGGGCAAGCATTCACAAGAAAAACGTTTGTCAGATGAAGAAATATTTACGAAACTTGCTGTAATAAACTGATTATTGAACAGCTAAATGTAAACGTGATTTTGTTTCATTGGAGGTGTTTTACTTTTCCCCCTTTAAAACTGTCGGCTTTCAAATACATTTACAAGAAAATAATCATTTAACAGCCACTTCTATTACAACTTCACCAATCACATGAGGAAACATCTCACGAAAGGCGAGGTAAAATGGCAATTGAAAGATATTTTACCTCGTCATATCAATTGTTAACGTCTAGTTACAATACAAATTTAAAACTTGAAAGGCAAAGACAGAATATTGTTTACTAAATAATGTTATCTGTAGTTCTACAAGAACAATCTGTGTTGCATAAGAGTCAAATGCTGTAAATAAAACACAGGGCATTGCTGAATGTACAAATGTACACAGTTAAGAGAAACAAAATAACTCCTCGTGTGTACTTGCTTAGCTGGTAATTCAAAGCGTTCTGTGATCAATTGTTACATTCCAGTACACTGGCAGCTATCGACCACTAACTACTGTCTACACCTGCGAGAACCTTTAATTTATTCAAATCAGCATACCTATACATTTTCTTATATAGTTCATACACCAACAAATACATTCTTTACTAAACTTGACAAAGTTTTAAAATTTACATTAAAAATCACTTTGGCTTGCTCCTACGTGTTTCGGTCTACGACCATCATCAGGGAGCCTTCACTAAAGCCTAGCTAAAGCTATATTTAGGTTAAGATTTGGTAAAAAAAAAACTACGTCGTTCTATGTTAAGCGCTTAACATAGAACGATGTAGTTTCAAGGCCACACAAAACAACAGATAAAATGTTTGTGTTTTAATATTTAGGGAATCAGATACTAAATTACAGATTCAGTTGCGAGTGGGTTCATATCTGATTAAAAGAATGAATATGAAGAATTCTTAGGCGCACTCTCATAGACGCGAAAAGCGCCTATTATCTTCGTCATGTCCGTCCGTCTGTCCCAATGTATCAACGAAATCGTGTAAAGGAAAACCAACTTGATGCACAATTTATTCTTAGTATATTGACGAAATGTCGATCCCAGTGGCCGCGCGGTCTGAGGCGTAGGTCTACGGCTGCTCGCCTGCTGAGATCATGGGTTCGAATCCCAGCGGGAGCATGGATGTCTGTCTGTTGTGAGTGTTGTGTGTTGTCAGGTAGAGGTCTCTGCGACGGACTGATCACTCGTCCAGAGAAGTCCTACCGAGTGCGATGCGTCGTTGTGTGTGATCAAGAAACCACAAGAATGAGGAGGCCATGGCCCGCGTAGGGCCGCAGCATGCTGCCACACCACCGCTTAACATACAACTACGTAGTTTTTTTTACCAAATCTTAACCCAAACATAGCTTTAGCTAGGCTCTCTAGTGAAGGCTCCCTGATGATGGTCGTAGACCGAAACATGTAGGAGCAGGCCAAAGTGATTTTTAATGTAAATTTTAAAAATTTGTCAAGTTTAATAAAAAATGTATCTGTTGGTGTATGAACTTTATAGGTATGAAAATGCAGGGTACAACGACAAAGATTATACGTTATCGTATACCGATGCGCTGTTCGCAACTACAACGTAACAAGATTACAGCAATTACATTCAGTGGGCTCTAAGTTTTAAAAAAAAGTATGATCAGTTGGTATTCCTATTCTTAGCACACGTGGAACTGTTATGAATAAATCCGGTTTTTGCGGGTCTCATGTAAAGTAAATGTGTACTTCTCGATGAAAAAATAAAATTTTATAACAAATTTGTTTTTTTAAATAATACACATGTTCGTGACAAAACAATTTGTTATTATTTTTTCATCTTTGCACCGTGCATTTTGAAATCTACCCAGTTCACTCACCAACAAACGCGCTATTTATTAACTTTGTTAACATTTTTAAATTTACAATACAATACACAATAATATCGCTCCTTTTATATGTTCCGGTCTTTAATGACTATCATCAGGGAGCTTTATCTGTACCTAACTAAAGTTATGTTTATGTCAAAACACTCGGCAAAATTACTGCACACAACACACATGCCGCTCTACGACATGCTGCCACATCACCTAATTTATATAACGACGTAATTTTACCGAGTGTTTTAACATAAATATAACTTTAGTTAGGTGCAGATAAAGCTCCCTGATGATGGTCATTAAAGACAGAAACATGTAAAAAGAGCGATATTATTGTGTATTTTAATGTAAATTTAAAACTTTTAACTTAGTTAATAAACAGTGCATTTGTTGGTGAGTGAGCTACGTAAAGGTTTATTATTTGTGATTTACAAAGGAAATGAAACCAGCGTCGATTGTATAAAGATGGGAAGGGAAATAAAAAAAAGCAATTAAAAATTATGGGAACTATATTCAACAATTTCATTATAAAGAATATGTGCTTGCGCTATCCCAGGGTTTAGCGGAACACTTTTCATGGTTCTGGTAAACATCTAACCACGAATGAGGTCAAATTAGATGTATTCTTTGTTCAGTACTTCGCGTTTACGACGCTATTTCATTCGCACAGTTGACACAGTGTGGAATATGAAGGAAAAATGATTACGACGAATGATCATGTATTAATTCGTGAGGAAACTGACGTGGCTTATTCCCAGAATTCACCGGGACTGGAACAATAGAGCGAAAACTGTAGATACATACAGTAGATCAACCGAGAATTAAATTGTCTAAATTTCTAGAGCGTTACAATGGCAGATTTTCTAGAAAACTACGGCTTTAAGGGATAAGTTTCTTATCGTTCAGTTACTTGTATCCGATTCATCATTGATAATGAAAGTGACGAGGATTCAGGGTTACTTGAAAGGTCAGGGACTCAATTAAGTCGGCATCAAATCAAGACATCTTGCTTCTTGTCTCCAACGCGCTGTGTGTTAGACTCCATGGAGGAGATTACATCTAGTGAAGCTAACAGCCTCTCGGGGGCCGCTAAATCCCCTGTCTCGTATGAAACCTCAAGGTTTATTACCATATTTACAAGAAAACGTTCTTGGGCCTAGGCTGAGCCACATGAAAACAATCCACATCCACACGCCTTTCTGTTTTAAGCTCTGTTATATCTCACAACTAAGCCCACATTCTTTCGTTCCATTCCTGTAAGATTCGAGTTTTCTGCTACACGACGCAGTATCAATTGTTGAATACTTGCAAAACAATGTAACAGATGAGTCAGCCGGAATAGCTCAGTTAGTATAGCGACTAGAGTACAGACTGGACGACAGATGGAACGCGATTGTGATTCCAGGCAAGAGCACGAGGTTCGTCTCTTCCCCAAATTTTTCAGGTCGGGTCTTGGACCCACATTGCTTCCATGAATAAAAGGAGTTCATTCGCCCATTCTAAAGCGCCGGAAAGAGAACACTTTCACTCATAACACCCAGTGCAGAGGTTAAGAATGAAGGGAGCCATACCACCAATAACCTGTACTTTCTACACGACGTCATAGCCCAAAAGACTTGAATCTTCATCAGCACTTCTGACAGAACATCAAATTTTCTTTGTTTATTAATTATTTACGTGCATATCCTATATCTCACATGTTTGACATTTAACGACTACATATCAGAATTCATTTTGTGACAATAAAGTCTGGTGACGGGTACAAATTAAAAGGCTTCTCATTACCAAATTTCTTACTTCTTCACCCTTCTCTGGTTTAAATATTGTCCTCAGCGCTCCTCAAACCATAAACCTACTGTTTCCTCAACACGAGATCCGTAAATTCACGGCCACACAAAATCAACAGACAAAATTTTTGTGTTTTCATATTTACGGAAGCATACTAAATTACAGATTCTGTTGCGACTGGGTTCATATCTGATTGAAAGAATGAATATGAAGAATTGCTAGGCGCACTCTCATAGTCGCGAAAAGCGTCTATTAGCTTCGTCATGTCCGTCTGTCTGTCCCAACGTATCAACAATATCGTGTAAAGGAAAACCAGCTTAATGCAAATTTATTCTTAGTATATTGAACAAATATATTAAGAATAATTTTTGCATCAAGTTGGTTTTCCTTTACACGATTATATCGAGATGCACGGTCAACAAAACATAAAATGTATTAAGGCAGTTCCCACCGAACAGATTTCTTTGAAATTTTGCCTTGGGGACATACATAAGTATCTGTCGATAAAATCCAGATTTGTTTACAATCTAACGAAAATAACCGGCAATTTACTTGAAGACCAACATAAGTTTCATTGGTGCGGGAGACATAAGTTCGCCATAAAAGCATTGTTGTGCAAGACTCAGTATTTTTACATAATTGACAGTACACAGTACACACAGAACCCATTGTTCCACTGCCATTGAAACAATGATTGCGCAAAGGCGTCAAAATGTTACGCTATACGCACATTTCATGTCTTGGTTTATAACTTCCTTGGATTAAAAAGCGACAAAGAGTATGGTAAAAAAAAAACTTTACCCCACAACATGCAGTGAAGGAACAGAGTTGGGGGGGGGTAGAGGTATAGCTCTACTCTTTCTTTAACCTTTGCATTAGATTGGGCAGGTGGTTAACGTCACACCCCGGCCGCTTTACTCCCGGGAATGAGGCGGTGCCCATTGTATAGGAGGCTGGGTGTGCACCAGGGGCACTCTGGACGGTTATGAAAACTGTCGTCTCCACCGAGTTTCGATCCCCGGACCGTCCATTCCAGCTAGCCGCTACCGCGGCCCACGACAATGAGTGAGATATTCTGAGACCCGACTCAAAGTTTCCGTATTTCACGTTATAACTGATAATATGTAAACACCGTATCTTCAGAAGGGTAGCAACAATAATAGCGGAGCCACGATATCTTACGTGGTAAGAGTCACTATCCGATGAATGAAAGAGAAGTCCAGGTTTTAATCCAGGCAGGGTAAGAAATTTATCATTTCTCTTAAGTTTCCGGACCGGGTTGGGGTCCACCCAGCCTGAGTCCACGTGTAGCGGAGGTAATCGCATGGTGATGGTACACGCAACGGGCTACAGAAACTGATAAAAAGGTACGCTGTGATTGGCGGTTTGCGCTTCCTTTCTGCGGGTTCTTTCTTTTACCAGGAAATACAGCAGGTTTAGCGCGAATCCGATTACGCCCTGTATACACAGCCGAGGACAGGAATGTATGGAGCTATACCTTCGCTCCCACATACTGCTCCATGAAGTGACGCTTAATCAAGAACAGTCAATAATCAACAAGTATCCGTCAAACAGCCATGTGTGACGGCTTTTAATTAAGCCACCAACATGCGTACCAGACGATGGCTTAATTAAAAGCCGACACATAAAGCAGTTTCAGTTCAATGCATTAAAACATGCCGATTCCAGTTGCCGCTCGGTTGCCGGGATTGTGGGTTTGAATCCCGCGGGGGCATGGATGTTTGTCTCTTTTGAGCGGTGAATGTGTTCAGGTAGAGGTCTATGCGTCGGGCTGATCACTCGTCCAGAGGAGTTCTACCGACTGCGGTGCCTCTGAGTGTAATCGTGAATCCTCGATAATGAGGCCTTGGCCCACTGGGGCTGTTGTGTAATTGTAATAAAAATACCAAATTTATGTTGTGTTTCACGGATACTTATCGGTCCTTTACCTTTCAAGATATTTCCAACATGATATTGAGTTTCTTTCGTAACAGTTCTTGGATTCTTAAATCAGAAAATTATCTTGGAAACCACAAAACCTAAAGACCCTCTGCCCTCAAAAAATAAACCTGCCACTCTTTCGAGAGACATCACATTCGCAAATCCATCGAGTGTGGGCAGAATTTAAAAAAAAAAAAAATCTCACCACCCGAATATCCATCTACTACGACCTTAATTTACAAGAATCTAAACCCAGCCAGGCGTCTGTAGATGAACTTTAACCTTTCATGTAGCAGGTAGGCTAATTATCTGCGGTATCCTCTACGCCTACAGAATAGGACTGTGAAATTACGGTTCAACTTTCGCGTTCTCTTAAAGACATGACATTCTACGAGTATCTAGCACGGGGTGTGACGTATTAACTTCTTGCTGTGATATTGATGCGCAGAATTTCTCTGCTTGTATTCATTCGAGCACTGTGAATGTCAATGAGGTACAGAAATGTAATTTGAAGAATTTCAGATTTATGCAATTTTGAAAGTGACAAAAAAAAACTTAAATAACATTCTGACAAAAAGCACTGAGTTTGCCCTTGCGAGAATGAAAGCGCAACGAAATGAACTGGAAGAATAATGCTGGGCGATAACATAGATAGCAAAGCATAGTTAAATCTCAGAAAAAAATTTCCAAAACATCTTAAGAGTTTACTAGTTATACGGACTGGAGTCCTTTTAGCAAATTTTCGTTGAGATGGTCTAGCAGTTACACCTAATTATACCCTAAAATCCCGGCCTCGATGCAATGTACAGTCGTGAAGACATTTAGAGATAACAATCCTCCGTACTGATAAATATTTGGAATTTAAACCCCAGCGTCTTTAAAGGTCTCAAACTTGCAAGTTTCATTACGATCCTCTGCGCCATTTAGAATCCGTGCGCATTTTGACAGCGCATTCAACTAACGTCCATTGTGATAACATTATTCCATGTACCCAGCTTATCCGCAGTGGAATCGTTCCTTCAGGTTTCCCTGCTCATCTTCTTCAAACACTTCTTGTACGAGATGACGCACGTCTTCAGAAATTTCAATTTGTTTAAAGTTCGTTGATATCTCCCACGTAGAGCATGCAGTCAGCTCGAATAGGAGTTCATACGCGCAAATTTCACTCTAGCCGCTGCCTTTGAAAGACGTTCGATTTAATTTGTCCTGCGCCAAGCTCCACTATAATTTACATTCATTTCCAAATGCCGGATATAATAACATCAAGATATACTTAGAAGCTATTTGGAGGAAATCACAATACGTTACCGAGAAAGTCTCACCCTTCAAAGCGTTCAGATGTTGTGGAAGTTTGGGGTAATTTTTGACGTTTGTGTGACCGTGCGTCTTAGATACAATGACATAAACAGCCAACTAGATGCAACAGTAACAATTTATTAGTAATTTCAATCAGCTCAACATGTTTCGGGCGATAATTTCGCCCATCCTCAGGAGCACTAGACTGTGTTTACAGCTTGTGGTATAACGCACCGATGATGTTGCCTGCTGGTGACAAGGTTACCAGCAGGCAACATCATTGGTGCATTATACCACAAACTGTAAACACAGTCTAGTGCTCCTGAGGATGGGCGAAATTATCGCCCGAAACATGTTGAGCTGATTGAAATTACTAATAAATTGTTACTGTTGCATCTAGTTGGTTGTTTATATCACTGCTTGGGGCAATGTCCAGATACTTATCACCAGTTGTGTTCCCGTCTAAATTCTGTTAATTGATTCGCCGTATTGACGCGGTAACACCGAACTGATGTGACGCACAGCGCACTTTGAACTTAAGATTATTTTTGGCTAGTCTACCACGCGTGTCGGAATTGCAGGGCGAGGCTACGGAGCCAAATATCTGAAGGCTAGCGTGTAGCAGGTCGTTCATCTGAAGTTTTAAGCCTGGTGTCAGACCGATCGACAGTTTTATGAGGTGGATAAATGACAACGAACGTCATCATGTCTCTACAGTTATAGAGGGTATCAGAGGGAAATCAAAATTACAAACAAATTTCATCAATACGTAATTCAATCTGGTTAGTTTTCCAATAGGGGCAAGAGATTTTTCTGTTCCCCAAAACGTCCAGATCAGATTTGGGCCCGACGCAGTCTCATTTTGAATGGGTTCTGTGGTCCTTTCTCGGGTGTAAATTGGCCGAAGCGTGAATCTGGTTGATAAACTTCATTTAGTACAGAAGTTAAGAATGACTGGAGCTAACTTCTGCTCCCCGTAATGCCTTTATGGTAAGCATAGTGATTTCACCTTTCTTTATGATTCATTCTTTTTAAATTCTTCACGGTGTTTATCATTTAGAGACACCATTTACGGTAGAAAATGCCTATCCCCATACTACCATACAATTACTACAGCTCAAAAGCCATGAGGTGCTTCAAACCTTACATAATGGCGGGGTACGTTTTTGTTACTTATATTTTTTCAGGCAATAAATATACCTCAGCGTGGGGGATCAGTGCGCTTACGCGACATATATCGCAAGCAGCAAACCGTGTGCTGATTTATGTTTATATTTATTTGTTATAATATATTTAACATCGCTGCTGTCCTGTCACTAACTCAGACCATTTTGTGTCGAACGGTAGCAAGTGTAGTGAACAAAGAAATACAAAGTTTTGGCAGAAAGCAGTAAGGACGTAAATTGAGGTACTATACCGTGTGTTTGTTTAATGTACTGAGTAAAAGCACGAAATGCAGAGTCGAAATATTCGGTGTCTTGTTGGGATTCAAAGCCGATATATTCTGCATATGCCAGAAACCTTCTGGTTGAGACTCAAAGCGGACCCTCCTGCATACGTCAGAAGCCTTCTGGTTGAGACTTAAAGCGGACTCTCCTGCTTATGCCAGAAGCCTTCTGATTGAGACTCAAAGCGGACCCTCCTGCATACGTCAGAAGCGTTAGAACTAGACAGAATTTGGTCGGTATGCGGCAATCACCCAACACACGCAACTGGTCACTGCGTTTCATAAGCCTTCCTTATAAATAATTGCTGCTCAGTTAATGCATCTTCAAGGTAGGAAGAATTTGAGGGAAAATTTCAGTTTAGCTATGTCAGTCTAGTCCAGGATTGGAACTGGTACGACCACGATCCAAAGTTGGATTCGAATTTATTACAATCAGGAAGAACAATAATCACGATGAGTAGAATCATTAGAGTGAATGTGACTGTGAAGTGAAACAAATGAAATTATTCTAAAAAAAAATATAACGTGTAAAAATAATTTCGAAAAGTAAATCACGCAGACAATTTTCGTCTTGCATTGCGTTAATCATGTAAATGTTTTGTAAAACAACCCGGAGTGAACGTGCGTCATACGTAGAAAGGTAAAACTGACCCTACACAACCAGCCATGACGACACAGAAGTGGAGAGGTATAGCCTTACTCTTTCTGTAACTTCAGCCCTTGATGTGGACGGATGATTAAGGCCACGGCCAGGCCGCTCTGCCCCCGAGAATGACTTTTACCCTTTGTATAGGGGGCCGGGTGGGCCTCAAAACCTATGTGGGCGGGTGCAGAAGATCTCGAGCCCCACCGGAATTCAGTAGCCGGACCGTTCAGCCGGTAGCAAGTCGCTACATCGACTACGCTATAATGTTCCCTATATAACATACGTTGAGTGGATATTAACTCGCAAGTCCTTTGAACTTCACCAGAACGAAACGGATTTTGCTACAGGGGACGTGTTAAGGTGGTATAAATAAACGCTTGGGCAGGACAATAGGCTACTGTGTGCCCTCTCCTTAGTCGTTTTCAGCGTAAGAATACTGCTATTCTGTAACAGAGGTGCAGCTTGTCTGCCAATATTTAGTTTTCGTAGCCACTATATTCATAGCACGTGCTGTGGGGCAGGAAGTGAAAGTAGTTACACAAAACTGACACTTCCTTATGTAATTCACGTTCGACAGCAGCTACTAAGGACGAAATAAATCACATTAACTTAAGATACTTATTTAAAGCCTTGGGTTCCATTTAAAGGCTCGTGTTGGGTGAACCTGTGTCACGTGGCTTGCATTACTACACACAGCCGAAACTGTACAGATTATTACACGCATATTCACGTGTGGACAACAACATGGGACGAAATATGAGAATTTGGCTACTTGTATATATTATTCATTCACAGAGGACGCTGAGTCACTTTAGAGAAAAGTAATGTGCCTGCTAACACCAGGTTTTCTGCACAGCACATCCCTAATATTAGGCTTACTTTCTACTTTGCTAATTACGTGTAAATGTTAAACTTAAAATTCTATATTATATGCCACATACTTCTTCCAGTTTTCGGCTCTGCCTTTTGGTTTCTATTTCTATGGCTAAGCTATGCCCCCCACCTCTCGTTTAATATCCAATCGATCGGACCCAAAAACTAGTTCTTTTATTCTCCTTCCAACCTCAGTTCTGTTGTCTTCAGCTGGATTCCCATTCGCATGCAAAGGCATCTAAATTTCTCAGTTCTGACATTGTCACCATTGCACAGAGAACATACACATACTTTCACCTTTAAAACTTCCCGCTGAGTAAGGATTTTGTCTATGTCCACTGTCTGATGCACAGGATCGTTTACACTATCGATTGAAAGACCGAGGTAAATTCGATTTCTCTCGCACGTTCAATGGCGGGAATAGGTTCACGTCAGGTCTGTCAAACAACAGCTTGTCACAAGAGCTGCGTGATCGAGAAATGGCGTATTCGCCCCTCCCCCCCCCCCTTTCCCCTTTGGCGCTGCGGCCCAACGCGTGCCATGGCGTCCTCATTTTTGAGGTTTCTATGTCACACACAATAACATTCCACAGTCAGTAGGGCTTCTTTGTACGAGTAGTCAGATCGTCGCAGAGACCTCTACTTGAAAACACACAACACTCACAACAGACATCCATGCCCCCGGCGGGATTCGAACCCAAAATCTCAGCAGGCGAACGGCCGCAGACCTGCGCCTTAGACAGCGCGTCCACTGGGACTAGCGGGATGTAGTATTTCCAGCTGTATTTCAGAATTATCCAATCTGGCTCACAGCCCATGAATTAGCTCTCCACACCGAGCCTTGTCCAATCGTCTTCAATCGAACGCCCAGACAGAGCTTTTAAAACGTCACAACATGTTTTTCTCAGTCCCTTCTTACTCACGGTTACACAATCCCTGTAAGCCACCTCATGATACCCTATCATCATACAGGCCTACATTCAGAAATAATTTATAACCAAGTGCGCGCTCCAGTTCGGCTAATACATAAACGATGTCTAATCAAGAACCCAGGTGTTTCGCTAAGATGATTAGGTAAGTTTCTAGGTTGAAGAAATCCAACAAGATGCATCTGTACGCAGATATTTACTGCTAAATTACTCCAAAAGTTTCGGGCGTCCATCGCGCACATCATCAGAAGTGCATAAAACTATAGCTGCAGCCTCTGGCACAGATCGTACTATCTGGGGAGCAAGCTTCTTCAAACGTGACCAAATAAGGACAAATATAAAATTTAGGTAAGCTTCATCAACACACGGCCTCGGCCGAAGCAGCTCACAATTTCAAGTGTCAGTTCTCGATACGAGTATGTGAAAGAATGCGTGTTGTTCAAACACTAAGAAATTCAGCTGCAAGAACAGCCACTACAGTTTAACCCTTTCAAGACGAAACGCAGACTGCTTTATTTAAAGACCCAGTTCGTACCGCACAGTAAATACTTTTCATCTCGGTTATAAAACCCAATCAGTTTATGCTGTAAGTGGCACAAGTCGCTGTTTGTTCTCAGATAAATACAAAACACATAATACAGTGTGGGCAGAGCGTACAGTTGATGAACGTCAAACCTGCTGGTGCATCACGTGACCAGTAGGCTTTAAAAGGTTAATTTAAGCAGTGTCTAATATGTGGGTCCCAGTGGCCGTGCGGTCTAAGGCGTAGATCTGCGGCCGCTCGCCTGCTGAGATTAAGGGTTCGAATCCCACCGTGGACATGGATGTCTGTCTGTCGTGAATGTTGTGTGTTGTCAGGTAGAGGTCTCTGCGACGAGCTGATCACTCGTCCAGAGAAGTCCTACGGATTGTCGTGCGCCGTTGTGCGTGATCTAGAAACCTCACGAATGAGGAGGCCATGGCCCAATTGGGGGGCTGTTGCGCCAAAATAAAATAAGTCTAACATACAAGTGTAAATCATCAGACGACCTGAATGGTCTTACGTACGCCGGCGTCACAATAAGAAACTGTCATTGCAGACAGATGGCATTACTTGTCAGATTAGTTTGACATGTGCATAATTTTGTCCCTAACAGATGTCATGCGTTTTATTTTCAATGGAACCGTACTATTAGGAATATTACGAGATGGAGATTTACGTACAGGATTTTACGGGACAGAGCTAAAACAACTTTCCGATAATGTAAAGCCCTAGAAAGAATGAAAGTCACAAGATAAAAAAGACAAATTTTGAAGCAATATATTATTGGAGAATTTTATTATGAAACCAGACAATCTTCCATTAAGGTACTAAAAACCGCGCTCTCTCTCTCTCTCTCTCTGTCTTTCGCTGTCTCTCTCACCAACTACCACGTCGAAGCATGCGCAAAAGAAGAGTTTTGGGACAAAAGTAGAGCGGGAAACATAAGCGCTTCCCTGGACGTAAGCTTGGGAAGTTGAAACAAATGCTGCGGCTTACAGGATACAAAATTAAAAAAAAAAAAATAGTTCGCTTACTGAATGGTCGAAAAAGTTTTATATTCCTCCAGTTTTAGTGATCTAGCGGCGTCCTTGCTAAATAGGCGAGGGGATTTGTCGCTGAGACATGACTTGGAGCATTTTAATTCTAATTAACATATGCTGTATGTACGCCTGTAAAGGAATGTTCATTTCACAAGCCGTAACACTAGAATTCCTTGCTTGACGGTCGTAAAACGAGAAGTTACTGTTCTTAGAACACTGAACTCATTGCTAATTCTCAAACCTCTGTATTGCACATTACTCCAATTTACAGCGACAGACCGAGAGAATATGCGACTGGCTTTAATTCGATGCATCTGTTGAAAACAATCATTTCTGACGAAAAACGCAACAAGTACGCACGATGTAGTATTGACATTACTATACCATGGATAATGAAAAGGCAGTAACAAGGACAGTATATAAAAAATAAAGACAGTAATAATGTCAACTCATAAACGTTATAAACGAGGCAGAAAGCTAAAAGAAATATAACTAGAAGAAAAACTGGTTAAGAACAGAACAAAGACTATGTCTGTCGTGACGTGACCATTCACTTCAGAACATCATTGTGGTTAAAGTTTCGGAAAACCATTTGTCATCAACGCGGAGAAATCATCAATAACATGTTAAAATTTGACCTTCACGTGGAGCAGCCCGCTTTGATATATATATATGCAACAATGAAGAAATAAGAGCAGTCACAAGTATGCTAGTAATATTTACTGTGTGTGTGTGTGTGTGTGTGTGTGTGTGTGTATTGCAAAATGTTTCGGTTTTCATAAAAACATCATCAGCACTGTAAAATACGTAAATGAAGATTATCACGTACAACACAATTAAAACGATTCTTTTTTCACTTAACTGAGATTTCAGCTTCACAGAACAACGCGTGTTGTGGGGCTGAAATCAGAGGAAAGCGACAAAGTAAAATATGTTGAAATACATGAAAATCACTTTCCAGTGCTTAAAATGTGAAGTAATTCCGTCGTATTATTGAACTTATTTATCAAAGACGACTCTTCCAATCACACCTGAAGTATTGGATAATGATTTTAATATATTTCAACGTGTTTTAATTTTACGTTTTTATCTGATTTCGGCTGTTACATCGCTGACAGTACTGTAAAGGTGAGACCTCAACTACGTGATCAAGAAGCACTTTATGTGTTACATGCAATAACATTTCTTTAAGTATTATACAATGCTGGTGATAAATTTTCATGACAGCTGAAACATGTTGCTATATATATATTAAAAAATTACTGGCACAGTTTTGAATTCGCAATGCAGTAACAAGTTTTTCTGCGTGGGTGTAAAATTCGGTCTCTGGCCTTATGAAAGCAACACAGGTGTATGTCTTTTAAAACACGGTGCTGACGATTAAGCGCCGTATATGAGCCTGACAGGAAGGAATAACAGATGAATGGAGAAGAGTACAACATTATGAACTGCATAATCTGCATTATTCTCCTGTTATTGCTAAGATAATAAAGTTATGGAATATGAGATGAGCAAAGCATGTAGCACGCATAAGAATTTTTATTCGGAGTTTCATTTCGGACTCTTTTACGTAAGATAGGTACCATTACGGAGACCTGGGCGTAGATAGAAGAAAAATATTAGAATAGATCTAAGACCGCCTGAGGCTGTGAACCAGGTTCTTTTAGTGTACGAAACGGGTCAATAGAGGGCTCTTGTGAAGATGACAATAAAAGTCCCGTTTCCACAAATGGCAACGAAATTTTTAAGTACCCCCCACTCCTCAAGAAGAGATCTGCTGTACAGCAATGAACAGTTTACAATTCGAAACATTAAACTTCTTACTACATAAAGTGTACGTTTCTGTAACGGGGCAATAACAATTTATATGGTCGCATCGCAACCAACTTGGCATTTCACATTTCAACTAACCATGTAAAATCGTCCTGTTTTGTCTCCTATTTGTTTAATGTCACTGTGTCAATTGTAACGATAATTCTGCCTCAAATGTGACGTTTTATGGTAAAGAACGGTGGAGTTTGAGGGACGAGATGCTCGCTGCGACGGGAACGTTTGCTGTAATAGTCTACCCCACACCAATATTAGAACTTTTATGTATTAAACCGTCGTATGTTAAAGGCAATGACAGTAACACCGACTGTATTGCTCTGAATGATTGGACGAGAGCGAATCGGAAATGGAAAAGATGTGAGAAATCAATGTCGGAGTTTAATTTAAAGCACTATCACGCCATTCGTACCCATGGAATGACGTAGTTCGATGCTAAAAAACGGTAGCAGTTCAAAAGCATCGTAAAGAATATTACGCATCCATCCAAACAACATTCATTTTATTGATAATTAACATGCAATTTAAGAGGATCGCCTCGACGGCAAGAAACTGCTGTCGGTCGTCTTGGAAGTTTGACAAATATTTTGTGACAAATCAACACGAGGAGCAAAGCTGACTTAAAAAATGACGATGTACGAGGTGACACAAAATTAAGACCATGTGGGCCTGTGTCAAGACACACGAAAAGTACTCGTACCTGTCAAGTTGTCTTCATCACAACTGTACATTCTTAGGAGCTTTCGAAAAAATTGCGAAATGCGACTATCAGCTTCGTCATGACTGTCCGTCCACCCGCACGGAACAACTCGTCTCCCACTGGACGGATTTTTATGAAATTTGGTACTTGAGTATTTTTTCGAAAATCTGTCGAGCAAATTCAAGTGTCTTTGAACTCGGACTACAATTAAGGGTACTTTATATGATGACCAATATACATTTTCGATCATATCGCGCTCAATTCTTCTTAAAATATAAAAAAATTCATATATAAAAGTTGTATAAAATCTCGAAACACAATTTTTCTTTCAATAACAGTTTTTGAAAATCATGCTGTTTATAAGATAACGTGGAAAAATGTTGTAGAGTCGGGCAGGCCACAGATGACAATATGGCGCATGCGATCACCTGCTAGAATCAAACCACTGATCCTCCACAATTATATTTCAATTATCTGCTACCGAGGAAGCACTTAAACTGGAAAACAGATAAAAAATTCTGCCCGTACTGGGAATTGAACTACGACTTCTCAGACTTCCATCCTACGGCCTAATCACTATACCGACTGAGCCATCCCATTGAGCTCTAAGTACTAAAAATGCTATTCAATATGAAACTCTTACAAGCATTAATGGAATTACACCTTTTTGACGTTCAGGTGACCGTGCATCGTGATAAATTCTTATAATAAAACCAACTACATGCATCAATTTCTCCAATTTATTTTTGGAATAAAATTCTACATGTTTCGGACAGTTCCTCTGTCCATCATCAGGAGTTTGTCACTGTACACACAGCATTGGTATATGTCATACAAGTTTGCTGTGTGTACAGTGAAAAATCCTGATGATTGACAGAGGAACTGTCTGAAACATGTAGAGTTTTATTCCAAAAATAAATTTTAGAAATTAGTGCATCTAGTTGGTTTTATTATAATGATTATATCTTATATTACTGCTTTACAAGAAAATTAAGTAAATTAAAATAAAATTACCTTTGTTTTACTAACCACTCCTTAGCGAGTGGTGACCTGTAATAACAAACATACAGGATCATACAAACTAGCAAAATAACTAACGAATTAATTCTCTGCAGCAGCGCCCTTCGACAGACGCGAATGTTATTTCATCTACTCATGAAATTACACTTTATTTAAACCGAGGATTCATTAGTTTCCACAACAGCATTACTGGCCCTTCCCCTGAGGCACAAATTATACTAAGGATAGTACACACAATATGACCAAAATGAATAAAATAAATCTTTCATGTTCAAATACGTGCAATCATGTCATTATTTTACTTAAAAATCCGACTAATGCGCAGATATATGTCAATGCAACTGTATTCACACTGTTACACCGCTACATGTTTCAGCCCTCAAGGGACCATCCCCTCAGGGAGTACGGATGTTTTTCGATAGCAGGGTCAACAAAATACGCGTCCAGATGTACATTTCAGATCAAAGAGCAGCGTGTTGTATGTTATGTGGCAGTGAAACTGGGTGGACCCTGGAGGGCTGAAACATGTAGCGGGTAACAGGCTGAATAGTGTTTTGACATATATTAGTGTGTTAGTCGGATTTTTAGGTAAAATAATAAAGAAACTTATTTACACTTATACGCTTCGTATTGATATTCTGGTGTATACTCCATACTTTCTTACATACTTACTTACTTAGTTACTTACTTACTCCATGGAACAGATTCCTTCGTGAGAAGCTAACCGGTTTTCAACTAGTCAAGAAATTCCCTATATTTCATGGAGCCTGAAGGTTCATTACCGCATTCACAAGTGCCCACCACCTGTCCCTATCCAGAGCCAGCTCGATACAGTCCATACCCCCACATCCCACTTTCTGAAGATCCATCTTAATATTATCCTCCCATTTACGCCTGGGTTTTCCAAGTGGTCTCTTTCTTTCAGGTTTAGCCACGAAAACCCTGTATACGCCTCCTCTCCCCCATACGCCCTACATGCCCCGCCCTTCTCATTCTTCTCGATTTTATCACCCGAAAATTATTGGGTGAGGAGTGCAGATCATTAAGCTTCTCATTACGTAGTTTTCTCCACTCCCTTGTTACCTCGTCCCTCTTAGGCCCAAATATTCTCCTCAACACCCTATTCTCAAACACCCTCAGCCTACGTTGTTCCTTCAATGGGAGCGATCAGGTTTCACACCCATACAAAACAACAGGCAAAATTATGATTCTGTATGTCTTAAACTTTATATTTTTGGATAGCAAATTGGAAGACAAAAGATTCTGCACCGAATAACAGCAAGCATTCCCTGCCTTCTAGTTTATAACAATTTTTCATTTGGCAAACATTACATTTCATCCTTATTGAATGCAAAAATTCTTTACAGTGACAGATCTATCCCCTCAAGATCAAACTATATACGGGAGAGAATTATCCCTTTCAGTTTGCAGTAGCGGACACCGCATATTAAATTTTCAAAATCTTTTAACCCTCTAGTTTATAAACGTGCTTCTAACTCAATAATATAAACAGTCAACTAGATGTAACAATAATAATTTTATTAATAATTTCAATCAGCTCAACATGTTTCAGGCGATAATTTCGCCCATCCTCAGGAGCACTAGACTGTGTTTACAGCTTGTGGTATAAAGCACCGACGATGCTGCCAGCAGGCAGCATCGTCGGTGCTTTATCAGTGATGCACGGTCACACAAACATCAAAGTAGTTCTAACTGAATGGCTGCGAATCCTATAATAATCCTCTTACAATTCAATGACTTCGGCTTATTTAACATTTAGAAAATAGTCAAGTCGAGATCTCGACTATACATAATGAACGTGATAGTGTTTTATTGTCTTGAATTCGCCTGATGATGGGTTCTTTAAGCATTAACCGAGACAAAGTCGCAATAAAACTACACGATTTTACACCTTAAAACACACACATAGCTTATCAACTTCTGAATGGTTACGTTCCACTTCAAGATGCAACTACTGCTATGAACCGAACCCCTGTCCTTCAAGCAAAAGACCGTCAGTTTGTTATTCTAATTATCCTGTATAAGCGTTTGCGAGAGCTTGGAAGACGCGACGGAAGGCAAAGATTTTAGAGACGTATAAAAATGAATTATGGCGTGGGAGTATAAATAACATGGTATAATGGTGTTAACTGTCTGATTGAGGGGACGATGGTGAACAGGTGCAACATACTGGAAGGTATGGAGGTTCCTTTGTTGTAGCGATAGATCGTGACGCAATTCGTAAATAGTACATAAAATGTCATACTGCATAAACATATAAATCCAACAGCTGATCCTTCTTAAAACCGAAGTTCAGCTAATTTCATATAAATCTCATTTGACGTAAATGGTCATTATTTGTACCACCACTCTGAGCATTAAAAAAACTCTGTATTTTTCCCGTTTAATATGTTTACGTGTTTCGACTGATTCTCATAATAAACAGAAAAATTATTTCTGTCTAGAGCATCAAAGGACTGGTATTTAATAGAAACTGGATATTTGTTGTTACGCAGGAAGTGTTTTTCTGTATATAATAGAAGAACTCCAATTGTCCGGGCGCTGACTATCCGGATCGGCTTGGCCCTTCGGGTGAACATTTTCTTACTCTAATTGTACTACATCTTTTAATAACTTAAATTTTTCCACCAGTTGTCAAACACATGTAACGAATTATGTATTAATGTTTCATTTGTACGTAAATAAATACGTGACCTGCCACAGCCGTATGTAGAAATGTTTTCCACTTCAAAATGTCAATGGAGCCTATTTTCGAGAAAAATCCAATTATCCGGATTGTTTGCCATCCAAATTAATCCGGATAAGTGGAGTGTTATTGTACATAGATTAATGTTACTTACTTACTTACTTACTTACTTACTTACTTACTTACTCCATGGTGCAGAGTCCTTCTTGAGAAGCTAGCTGGTTTCCAGCTATTCAAGAAATTCCCCGCATTTCATGGAACCCGAAGGTTCATTACCGCACTCACAAGCGTCCGCCACCTGTCCCTATCCTGGGCCAGCCCAATCCAGTCCACAGACCCATATCCCATCTCCTGGAGATCCATCCTAATATTATCCACCCATCTACGCCTAGGTCTCCCCAGTGGTTTCTTTCCCTCCGGTTTCCCCACCAAGACCCTATACACCCCCTCTCCTCCCCCATACGCGCCACA
>Ga0131853_10003323_pt1 | contig 28845 bp, 15 predicted proteins | sample TergutLab28metaG_FD_92764 | JGI IMG/M metagenome (GOLD analysis project Ga0131853, IMG submission 92764) | Labiotermes labralis P1 segment gut microbial communities from Petit-Saut dam, French Guiana - Lab288 P1 (version 2) (version 2) | ecosystem: Host-associated > Arthropoda: Insects >... | reverse complement strand
TATTATCAATCCTCACACTGTGAATTCGTCCTGCATTCTGATCTCGAGACATGACCATGTACTTAGTTTTATCAGCACTTACTTCCAGTCCAATCTCCCTAGTAGCAGCTACTAACGCTTCTGTGTTTTCCTTTAAAGCACGTATACCTCCTTCCAGTATATTAACATCATCAGCATAAGCCAGAAGCTGATGCGTACCATTTAGTTTCAAGCCATCCTGGTTTACCTGAACCCTCCTAATGGCGTACTATAAAGCAAAGTTGAAAAGCAGTGGTGTTAGAGCGTCTCCTTGTTTCAGACCGTTCCTAATAGGGAACCTGTCAGATACATTCTTGTCTAGCCGGACTCTGCTATATATTTCAGTCAGACTCATCTTTATTAACCTTACAATTTTAATGATCTTATCCATAAAATTGAAAATGTCAAAGTAAAAATATTCTCGACGATACTGAGTGTCAGTTTATTAATTATTTAGGGCTCCATTTGACAACGATTTTTTCGTATTGACTCCTACTGATAATAGTGTATGATATTAAATATAGACCTGGTTAAGATATACATAATTTATTCTAATTACTTTTAACATGTTCGTGTAACTAAATGTAGAAACATTATAACATTAATTACAGTATACACATGTAATCAGCTTCGAAACGTTAATGCTTGCATTCAGTTCGTTCTGAAGGGGGAGGGGGATAGGGGTGGGGGGAGTGTTGTTATGTCATTACAAGCACAACGGCTACTACGTAACATTTGCTTTAACATCAGAAAGCTATTCATTTTGTCCAAGTACCGCATACATGTGCTTCCTTTGTTTCTCAGAACAAACAACAGTTAATTCGCTCAGCAGTGTAGCTGGAATGTCGTTGAAAGATCCGTCATATAAATTGTTGAATGGGTTTTAACCGTTTGGAAGAGCTGACTAACCTAATCCTCAAAGTAATAACTCTTCTTGGGATACTCTTCAAAAGGAGTTACCAAACTTCCCCGAAATGATGGTAAGTATTTACGAATCTGCACAGAGTCTTATTTCGGAAGACGGTTATGCTCAACTTCACCGCCCTGGAAACCTCAAATATCCCAAGTTTTGTCTTTTATAATAGACTGATCCTAATTTTCTTTTAGGTACGAACTGAACTTGTAAATATTATCTAGACGACTTCCAGCTGTGTACTGTCTTTATTTGTTCTTATATTTCGTTTCGTTTGATAAGTCGACGTTTTACCTCAGTCACGTGGCCCCTGCATCTTCGATAAAACGTTTTATAGTTTGTGGGTAATAAAACAAAAAAATACTGGCATGGACTTTTCGAAACACAAGTCTGTCGATAAGAGCCCTGCTGTGTGCAGATCGCAGTCCTTCAAAGAACATTCTGCGTTTTTTGTTTATGCCGATCTGGAAATGAAAGTTGATGTCCCTTTAGCTTTGTCGCACCTGACAAGTTGCTAAATTTTTAAAATTCGTAAATACTTTCAGTTTTGCCCTCTTTCACTATGCATAATAATAATAATAATAATAATAATAACAATAACCATTTCAAGGCCAGTGCCATACGTGTGAACCACGTTCCCTAATATCAGTAAACTCTACTTTCTCCCTCGCGGTATGTTTGTATTCGTGTGGTTCTCATAATAAATGACAGTTATTGTACAACACAACATTACTGTATTTGTCCTTCAAAATAACACAGTGTTCTCGGTGATGTGGGAGCCGTATTTTTGTACGTTATTTAGATGTTTATCAGATTTTAAGGTAAATTAGGCCTAAAAAGGGTGAGGGGTTTATTGACTATGATTGAAATTTAATGCTCATTAATTGTATGTTGCACTGAATTATGCATAGACGTGTCAGCAATAATTATGTTTATAGACCGTTATTTATATTTATACTGCGAGAAAGGATGCGGACCGGTCTTCGAAACAATAGTTGCTGGTAGAAATACTCCGTCTCATAAAACTTGAATTCCATTACTGTTATCACGAAGTCTCAACGTGTAATATTATGTCGAACTGTATCGATACTGACAGTAACACAACTAGGAGCATAGAAAAGTACGTAAGACGGTCGTGATGATGATGATGGTGATGATTATGATGAGTTTAGTAAAGTTTATAACGTTGATTTAATCATATCAGTTGATGAAGAAAAATTTTAAAATTACATTCTCATGCGAAGGCATAGGTTAAGTTTTTTGCACGTAAAGTGACATTAAATACCCTATGTATAAAATAGGGATAAAATTATTGTCTAATTTCTTTTCAGCTAACCAAGGAATGAAATAAAATTAACAAGTATTTATATTGATAAATATATTGCTTTCAAATTTAGAGCTAATTTTCTCCTCTTTTGTAGCTCTACTTTCTAAGTCCATGGACCGCAGTCCCTATCGGGAAACTGCTCAGCTGGTCGGTCACATTCGTTTAACCTAAAAGGTACATGAAATTGAGTAACTCCATTGAATAGAATTTATTCTCACAAGCTAACAGTTTCTGAAGTAGAAAGATATTCCCCTATCTTTTTTGTGACCTGAAAGCCCTTTGCTGTGTGCCACAATAGCCTGTCACTGGTTCTTGTTCTTAGCGAATTGTATATAAAGTCCACATTGTCACATCACGTTTTTATCACACAGTTTGGTGCGAATCCTCTCGTGCTCTGGTCTACTCTTCTAACACACAAACAGTCCCTCCACGTCGAGCTCTCCGACTAATATTTTACATTAACTTCTCATGTCCCCATGCATGTCACATGCCCCATCCCTGCCATTCGCTTTTATTTACTTCCCTTGCATATTTGTTTAATCGACGTATACCGTCGTCGTGATGTCGAGTATCAGTGTACAATCTTCAACCGCTGGAACACTTGCCATGACTGGGATCCATCTTGAATCATGAGTTACGTCGTGGTTCTTTCTGTATTTGGTTTGACGTGTGTAAATATAGGACTTGTGAACATTCGGTTCAAAAGGTTAGCAGCCGGCTTCATACTGAGGGGGGCTGAGGTTTGAATCAAGGGTAGTACAAGTGAGATTTGTGTTAAAGTGGCATTAAACGAGAGTTTATACGAGAAATCGTTACCTGTTGCCATTGCTCATTCCAATATTAATCACTCCATTATTTCTCAGTCACCTGTCACCCGAGAATGGACAATGTGCCCATTACAGGCCGCTCGCCCAAGGTAGAATCTGTCCCCACAAGAACAATACAAAGAAAATTAGAAACATTGTGATGTGCAGATTTGTTATTCAAATGGCTCGTTACAGTTTTCTGTAAGATGTATTATTTTAGAAGTTAAAACTGAATAGGCCAAAGAACCGAATTCATAAAAGCAGCAGAAGGACAAGGCAGATAAACTGAAGGAAGCGGTCTTCTTAATCAACAAATAGTAATATTTGAAGTACAGCGTATTCACGGCCGAAAGGACGCGTAAGGATTAGTCAGTATGAAGTCAATCATTGGCCACGGTTTTTGTTGTGTCAGTTACATCCTCCAGTTCCATTTCATATATCTGCACATAAGACAAAATTGAAGCTACTGGCGTGACCTTTCTGAAATTTACGTTTGCAAGAATCTGAGTACTGTCTTCTGGTGAACGGTAGTAGTTGAGAAACCCATGTCACAAAGTCTGAATGATCGAACATGAGCATCTGGAATCACGAAACGAAAGGAAGAATACTTCGATAAAGGCGCGCAGATGCTGCGAAAGTTCAGTGCTGATTATTTCTAGCCGTTTTCTAATTTCCCACTTGTCACTGTCTCTCCTATAGACGCTCCATTACATTTTCCTTTCAGTTCCGCTATCAACAAACAAATATAAGTCTCTCAGGTCCCCACCAACAACAGTCGGTGATCCTACACTATGGCCCCTTTTATCAGTACTCCCTATAAAATTCACGTCCTTGTGTCACCGCGCGGGATATAAAGCATTTATTCTTCTGCACCACCAGTCGCTCTTATCATTGGTTCACATGCTTCTGAGAACACGCATTCAAGTGTCTCCAGTGACAGAATCAAGAAAGAGGGTTTGATTTTCTGGACAATATTGATATTGAAGTGGCGTAAAAATTATGAAATTTTTCTTTTGGTTCTTTTCTCCCCCTAAGTTCTGCTCCCCCCACCACCTCCAATTGTGATGTCTTCTTTTGACAGAAATGAATATTAAAAATTACTGCTCAGTAGGGAAATATACATGTCCTCACAGAACGAGAAACCTAAGAAAAATTTCCTGAATCTTGGGCTTATGCTGCGATAAGTCAACAGTGGTGACAAATTTCTAGACTAACTCTTCCACCATTTCAATGAATATTATAGGATATTTGACAGAGTCAGTGATTTTAAGTTCTCCATACCATTAAGGAAACTGATAGCAGGAATCCTACCAAGAAAATGATACGTTACGTGCAATTATCATGCGAAGTGAAGAGTTTAATGATTCGCAAATTTGTAAGAAAATTTCAGTAAACAACATCATTTTCAATATGCTTTAATTTGGAGCGACTTATTCCTTTTTACGCAAATATATATATGTATATATATATATATATATATATACATATATACGGGTGAATTGAAGCTCCTTTCATCTGAAACATGGAAGTGCGAATTGGGAACTATGTTGAAGGATGGCCGTTACCCATTTAAGGGCACTGTTCCATCAAACTACGCAACCCTCGCTTAGGGTAGCCGACATGTCGACAAGCCGAGATTTAAATTTTGTTTCTCCGGAACTGTGAAAAAATTGAGGCTTATGCTACTCGACCGTGACAATCATTAATTTTTAGGATCCGAGTCTTTTTGGATATGACACGTTGCTAACTGGGAATTTGTTATCTACGTTTCGAAGAAACTTGTTGCTCTCATCTTCCAGATTATTAAAAAGAATAAGTTGCTGGAAGACGTGGTTGGGTATAACGCATCAAATGATAAATATTAAATAACTTTGGTTAAATTAGTTTGTTAAGATCTTTGGTTACAATACAGTCAGTCACAGGCAGGCACTACAAAAGGACAAAATATAAAACAAGCATTAAATCGAATACGATATAAAGAGAAAGACAAAAGAAATGACAGGTGACAAGACCACAGAAACAAGAAATAAAGCGAAGCGCCTGGACAAACAGGAAGTAATTAATACAGTGAGTGATTAATTACTGGTAGACAGAATGATGTCAGATAACGAAATACACACAGCGGCTGAAGTAACAGCCTATCTGCAGACTGCGTTAACTGCAGAAATATCTCGCTGAGGAGCTAACCTTGACTCAAAGCTTGACGCTAAAGATAGATTAGTCCCTGATTGACCTGCTAGATGTTCTGTAAATTGCCTATGTCAATAATGTTGAGTGAGCAAACTTACCGTTAAAGGCACTTGTGACAAAATTTCATACAGCTACTGCAGTTTGGATAGAAGGGTTGAAAATTTCGACCCAAAACAACAGCAACAATATAATAATAATGATAACGATTAATTTTATTAGTGAGTTCATAGAGCAGTCAAAACGCTGAATACTTAACCTTTAAATACGAAGCGCAGACTGCTTTATTTAAGGCCCAGTCCGTACCGCGCTGTAAAACTTTCCATCTCGGTTATAAAAACCAATCAGTTTATGATGTAAGTGGCACAAGTCACTGTTTCTTCTGAGACAAATACACAACAAATAAATAGAGTGTGAGCAGAATATTTAATTCTTAAGTGTTAAACCTGTCGGTGCACGAAACCAGTAGGCTTTAAAAGGTTAAACAACACGGCCAATAAAAGAAAATACATTAAATAACAACCTGCAAACGAAAATTTATAGAAAGCAGCTTATGAAAATCAATCACATCAGGCAACGGAATAACAATAGAACTGTTAAATTAAAAGGTGGTTAAAGAATATATTTCTCTATTAAAATATATTAGTAGTTAATCCAGTTCAGTTCATTTCATTGCAGTAATGGGTTAGCAGCTCATGGCCAATTGTAAAGACAGCACGAATAGATGACGATACTACGTGTACGCAGGTACAGCACAGTCACACAACAAAAACATAACTGAAACAAAGTCACGTATGTGTTCATGCTAACTCAAAACAACAACAAAAAATAAATAATTGTTTACGTATACAGATACAACGAGTGTGGAATATGGAATGTGTGATTATACCGAGTAATAATTGGAGCCACCGGAATAGTAGAAAATTCTTAAAAAAATTTATATCCAACCAGGGAAACATTCAACAGATTCACTAACAAAGACAGGTATACTAGGAATATCGTATATTATAAGGAAATTACTGCTGTATGAACCGTGAAGCCTGAGTGGGGGGAATCACCGTTGGTTGCAGAGGAGACGAACCACGAAAAAAAAGGCCTGTTACAAGAAAGAACAACAAGAACAACTTAATAACAGTAATACGAAAACAACAAGATTTTTGTTGCTTATAATTAGCATATGCGCTAGACACATAATTAAACAAAACCGATTTTCCATTAATATACCAATATCTCTGCAGATGGAATCAGGAATTGGTGAACATCTCGCAGAAAACTGCTGCAGTGTTCTGATCAACATTGTGCAAAATTAAATGTCTGTGTTTGGGAGTCAGGGTACGAAAGTCTGCAGCTTCATTAGGGCAGGACAGAATTTAAGCCCACGTGTCTAAGTAGCTCCTATTCACGCATAAGTTGTGCAATTTCGGGTGAACTAAAACATTAGGGCAGGTATATTGCAAATGACGGCAAAAACGACGATGACAAAAGACCGTAAATTCCACTGGACGCGGTCAATTCTGTTGGTGTCAGTAGAAATAGACTCATTTAATTGCACGCAGTATAAACATATTCATTTCTTTTTTTACGTTTTTCTGACCGTACGTCGCTGTACATTTATCTCAGTATTTAAACAACTTGATGCACAAAATTTGTTTCACAATAAGTTTTTATTTCATGCCTCTACATGTTTCGAGCACATGTGTTCGAAACATGTAGAGGCATGAAATAAAACTTATTGTGAAACAAATTTTGTGCATCAAGTTGTTTAAATACTGAGATAAATATTCATATTTGTTTCAAATTACGGTACAATACAGCATCAGAAGGCCTTCCAGAGAAAAAGGGGGAAATTTTGCGCCCCGAATTAAACTCCAAAATCTAATAGCTTCAGAAAATGTACTGTAATCAACATTATGATGGAATTGAAGTTTGAAATCATTAAAGTGCTCCCAGATCTTCGATGGGATCAGGCCGTATAACGCGATATTCACACAGGCCGTACTCAAAACCGAGAAACTTAGTTTATCCCGATAATTAAATATCTCTGGTCTTGTTAACGTTAAGCTTTGTGAAGTTAGTGGTACAGCAACCATGAACAGAATTGATATTCGACTGAAGCCAGAAACTGTCAAAGAGAGATTTCCTTCCCCGGAAAAGTTTTTATGCCGTTATCTGAATGAAGAGAATTCGAAAACCGTACTGCATTGTGCAGGTCATTATACGAATGTTGAAAAAGAGTTGTGTCAAAACTGATTCTTATGTCAACAGCGCGGTATAAGGCGAAGAAAGAGCTCCACAGAAGAGACTAGTGATTTTGTTTTGTAAGCTAACTACGTAACTATTTGACGAAGAAAGAAGAATAAGTTCAGCTAATTTTTGAAAAGAAAATATTTAGAAATATGTATGGTACTAAATATGGAAACGGGGAATGAAAAAGTTGGAAGAATCGAGAAATAGAAGAGATGAGCAAAGCGGAAAATATAGTAAAATGGATAAAAGGCAAAGTATAAGCTGGTTAGGTCAGCTAGAGTGAATGGAGGAGGATAGGAAGCCCAAAAAGATAATCACTCAAGAACTGGAATTTACGAGAAGAAGGGGAAGACCCAGGAAAAGATGGAAAGAGGAAGTAGAAAGAGATCTTCACGTGCTGGGAGTGAAAGATGGTGAGAGATAGGAAAAAATGGAAGGGCATTTTTCGACAGACCAAAGCCCACAGTGCGCTGTAGTGCCAATGAAAGAAGAAGTAGAAGAACTACGTAAATAATGTAAACAAGACAAGGTCCGTACTTATTAAGTACGCGAAAGGGCAGTGCGTGCTGAACAGGTTTCATTGAAACAAAATAAATAGCATGCACTTCGCGATGAGAATGTACTGCGTGACCAAAAATTGAAAGTATATTAGAAGACTGGATATAGTGGAAATTGATTAGATACGTCCATGCTCACAGCTATGGCATTTCTTCATATAGTGAAAATATGACCTTTAATAAAAAATTAACACACTGTGAATAAATGTTTTAGAATATAAATAGACTTGTAATTGCTAAGACTTGGCTTTGTGTTTTGAAAACAGGAACAACAGCAATTCTTTTTAAAATGTTAGTGAGGCTGCTGTACGTAAATTAAGGTTACAAATACAATTAAGACATTTCTAAAAATATCCGAACCATTCTGTACGGTAAAACCAGGAAATTCAAGTCAAAAAGATTCTGAGGTTCGTAGACGGTAAATGGTTTTATGAATGTCCCAATCAGAGACAGGATGTAAGGGCAAGGATTATGCGTCCCAAGAAGAAGCAGGAAAATCTCGTAGACAAAAGTTATTGAAGACAGTTTTAAGGCATTGATCAAAATCCTCAGCTACTTCTCAAGGATGGGAAATAGGGTTTTCTTCAGTCTCAAGTTGCATGGACTTGTTACCCTTTTCATAAATAAATAACCATATTTTCAAAATTGCTTTCTTTGTGTATTGACGTTATTGTTAGCAGGTTGAAGCCATTGAATTATATAAGACTTTATGGTTGCTGTAACCGTATTATGGCAAAAGACAAACTTGTCGTGTAAGTAATTAGACGTATATTGACGCGTCTGTAAAATTTGATTCACGGGAAGAACAAATAGAAAATTCGGCTTTCTAATTCACCCAATCTGAACCTCTGTATCAGCTGCTTTTGTCACAACTTACAGACGTTTCATTACACGGGGAAGATCAATCGTAAGCAGCGAGCTTTTTGTATGAAATTTAGTTGTCATCAGAAGAGAATTTTTTTTTAAAGATACGAGAAGATGAATTAGAGATTTTTAGAGCTTATTTTCTTTTCCAGACGAAATTATGACGTTAAAAATCAGGACACGCCAATTTAAACGCAGGTTCACTAATAGAAATATCAGTAAAATTGTAGAAAGCAAGTTGAATAATGTTGCCATCTTTGTAAGAGCACTTACGTTGAGATCAGCCAGGATGACTCGTAGCGTTTCCGCCCTTCTGTTGTGTAGTGGCATCTAGTGGATGACAGACATAGCATGATGATGATAACGATTATAACTACGACGACGACGACGACGGCGACGATGATGATGATGATGATGATGATGATGATAATGATGATGATTTGTTATTTTGGTGCTGAGTCAGTCTAGTAGGAAACTGGACGTACAGAGTCAGGACTTATGCAAATAAAAACACATGGTAAAATAACAAAATAATTAATGTCATTTGTTACTTAAAGAAATGTTTCCACAGATATTGAAGGATTGACACACTGCATTTAATAACAGTTCCAATCTGGCAGTTGGACAGTAAACGGAGGAACAAATGAACGTAAAAACGATACATACTCCCTGCATACCAACAAAAATTTCATCCCTTTCTAAAAGAAGGTTGTGAAACTACGCGTCTGTATTTTAAATACGAATTTAAAAGGCGCCGATAAGTTGCGTTGTGCCCAAATATTTAAGCTTTCTGATAAATTAACGTAATGTTATTGAATTTATAGCAAATGTTTTTCTAGCGGGGCTATGATAAATTTTTTTGTACCGCCTAAAAGTGTTAGTTAGAGCCAGTAGTACTGCTGCGTTCACCAGAAGCATGTTCAAACTCTGGTTTGAAGAAGTCAAGTTACGCCATCAGTACGCTGTCTATAGGGAAGAGAAATTATACAAAGCAATAACAAAATAAGAGCAATAATAACTGAATTCAGTTCAGTTTTGTATTCGTGAACGTGCTGGCTCAGCAGCCTAATGGCCAATTACAAAGACAGTCCATGTACAAGGAAACGACCAGCAAACACAATCAGGACAAACAAAACAGGGCCAAGGTATAAAATAAAGAAAAAAACACTGCAGGTAATTTCAGTAAAATATCATAGTTGAACAGAAACAAAAATACTATGTGTCATGTACAGCGTAAAGCGACAACAAGTGCAATATTAACATAAATTCATACTTACTTACTTACTCCATGGTTCAGAGTCCTTCTTGAGAAGCTAACTGGTTAGCAGCTAGTCAAGAAATTCCCCACATTTCACGGAACCCGAAGGCTCATTACCGCACTCACAAGCGTCCGCCAACTGTCTCTATCCTGGGCCAACCCAATCCATTCCACATACCCACATCCCACCTCCTGGATATCCGTCCTAATATTTTCCACCCATCTACGCCTAGGTATCCCCAGTGGTCTCTTTCCCTCTGGTTTCCCCACCAAGACCCTATACGCCCCCCTCTCCTCCCCCATACGCGCCACATGCCCAGCCCTTCTCATTCTTCTCGATTTTACCACCCGCACAATATTGGGTGAGGAGTACAGATCACTTAGCTCCTTGTTATGCAGTCTCCTCCATTCCCCCGTTACCTCGTCCCTCATAGGTCCAAATATTCTCCTCAACACCATGTTCTCAAACAGCCTCAGCTTCCTTTCCTCCCTCAATGTCAGCGACCAAGCTTCACACCCATACAAAACAGCAGGCAAGATTATAGTTCTATATATCTTAATCTTTAATTTCTTGGTTAGCAACCTGGAGGACAAAGGTTCTGCACCGAACGATAGCAAGCATTTCCTGACCTCAGTCTACTCTTAAACTCTAACAAATAAAATTAACATAAATGCTAGTGATATAAAAACAAATTGCTGTCGTAATAATATTAATAACAATAATAATAATAATAATAAAGTTGACTGGAACCGTTTCAAAAGCACTCAGACAGTACCTGAGCAACGTAACAGGAGAGCACGAAATTAAGGAACTGCAAATATCAGCCACCCTGGGCACTGCACACATACTGCGGGAAGTGCTAATGTAAAAGTACAAAACACATTTCACGGGCGAAGTAAGGTGTAGCACAGATTGTAAATAAAGAACAGCTGCAATACTATATGCCCTAGAAAATGGTTTGTTTCGGGTATATAACTGTAAATACTCTGCATAAAGGAGATAACAAGGATGATAATTATGATTATTATGCTGATGATTATAATAATAATAATAATAATAATATTAAAGACAGCTAATCTTGGAACATCACACATAATACGGTAAGTTCTGCAGTGTGAACTTGAAGCCTGAAGCGGTGGGGATCACCGCTGTTTCAAGAGAAGTACCAAGAAGAAAAGGCCTGTGACAGGAGACATCAATATAATAATAATAATACGAAACAACTTATATTAGGAATCAAGTAATAATTAAGATTTGTTCTACCGCACGCACATTTTTAAAGACTAACTACATTTAGGCTACCTGCACAGGTTTGTGAAGTAGAAAATTTAAAGTCTTGCATGCAGACAACTGAACATAGTGTATAAGAAATATATATGTTGTGTTTACATTCGTATTTGTATTATGAGCACGGTTGATGCCTTAAATTTATAAGAGTAATTGATTTTTTCCCTAATACATAATTACGTCTAGAGATGACATTGCTCAGCGAATGTGTATATAGCTGGAGAGAGCTGCAGCGTGGATTACCGGCGTTAAGCGCGAGATCGCTGTGGTTTCGAGTTGACACACAGGGCCGACAGTTTCCAAAAAGGAAGGAAGGAATTTTTGTGCATTGTAAACAATAAGAAAAAGCAGGTTTAGGCCACTCCTTTTGACACACAGGGCCGACAGTTTCCAAAAAGGAAGGGCGGAATTTTTGTGCATTGTAAACAATAAGAAAAAGCAGGTTTAGGCCACTCCTTTTGACACACAAGTTGTGAAATATTAAGTGCCCTAAAACACTTGTTAACTTTATAGTGCATGATTGAAAAGGCAGTAATGATAAAACGACAATGCCTCCCCCTTCAAGGGTATCTTAATTAGAAGAAGCAATACAAAGTCAATATGCTGTCCAGAGAGGGAAATGAAAGTTTAACAGTCTGAATTAAGCACAAGAATCTAATTGTTTTTTAAAATATGGGAAAAATGTAATGCTGTAATGAAGTTTGGTAACGAAAATTACTGCCAAGTCTGTGAGAGGTCGGTTCGTTTAATAGAAAATACAATTTGAGAAGGAATTTTGTGTGGTCTTTTTCATGGCACTAGAACTAATATCGTACTCTATCGAGAGGTCATAAGGCGTCTCTATTTCCCGGAAAACATATTGATTGTCCGAATCAAGAAGTTAATTGAAAGCATTACACAAAAATTTTCATTACAATCTTGGAGAGAGAGTGGTCCCCAAAACCAGTTGTGACAATACAGTTATCACATTAGAAGCTGTAAAAAGACTCCACAGTAAGGGGCAAGTAATATTCTGTTGGTCATGTAACTACACATGCAGCAGGTAGTCCGTAACAACTAAGTCTGCGGAGGAACATTGCATGTGGAACACAGTCAGAAGTGTTGTTGATATAAAAACCTACGGTTACATGTAAATATTGAATTTTATGTTTATGGTTCCGTGCACCGCTTATCTGTATTAATAATTGTCTAACGAGTTGCAACACAAAGCAGTCTATTTATTATTCTGCAAGTTCACTCTACATGTTTCGGGTGTCAACCACACCTACCATCAGGAGTACACAAAACTGTAACTGCAGACTCCGGTACTGGTCATATTTTTCTGCAGCTATCTGCCTCCAATGTGGCCAAGTTTGCCACGTTGGAGGTAGGTAGCTGCAGTCTCCGGTACTAGTCATAATTTTTCTGCAGCTACCTCCCTCCAACGAGGCCAAGTTTGCCACGTTGGAGGTAGGTAACTGCACAAAAAATATGACCAGTACCGGAGGTTGCAATTACAGTTTTGTGTACTGCTGTTGATGGGTGTGGTTGACACCCGAAACATGTAGAGTGAACTTGCAGAATAATAAATAGACTGCTTTGTGTTGCATCTCGTAGGACAATTATAAATAAGTAAATATTGATTTATAATAAAATATAGTTGTGTCTAAACCTATTGAATTGTGTGTAATTAGCACAACTGTATGAGACTCATGAATCTTTGCTGATATCAAGATGGATTGCAGCCACTTAATGCCGACAATAAATCGGAGGAATAACAACTTGAGATATGTAACAAGATTAGTGGCAGCAGATTTGATCTAGATAAGTCAGTGTTGGCGGAGACTGATTATGAACAGGAAGTAACGAAAATGATTGTCATTAATGACAGATTGCAATGAACTTGAAGACATGTTGAGAATGTAAATGAATCTGTAATCGCATCACTGTTACATTTAAACAAGACAGGCAGTGTACGGTACGTGTAATTTAACAATGAGTCGCGTTCGTGCAACCATTGCTGCAATGGAAAAACAATGAGGGTTACATATTCTGAATGTTTGCTTGTAGTCTTAGATATCAAGCATGCAATGCGTATGCGCGTATTGTCATCTTTGGCCTGTCCGAATATACAGTATTTTTCTACTTTATCTCATAAACGAAAATATTTGAAAAAAAAAGTGTGGTCATTATGTAAAATACCCCTTATTCTTGTCCGATTTTAATGAAACTTGAATTTTCTGGACAGATATTCGAAAAATACTCAAATACAAAATTTCATGAAAGTCCGTTCATTAGGAACCGAGTTGTTCCATGCGGATGAAAGGACGGAGGAACAGACAGCAGTGAAGAAGCTAATAGTCGATTTTCGCAAGTTTGTTTAGGCGCCTAAAACAAAGCAACAGCCAGTTGCTTTCAGAAGGTAGAAGAGTTTTCCTGACATAAAGTATAGTTAAAAACAAACTTAAAGTCTGGTAGATTTATATCAACACAAGCAGTTAGTACAAAAACACATAGGCAAGTATTTTGTAATAATAATAATATTGACTCATCTGTATATGAGGGAGGTTTTGATGCTTTGTTTCTTCCGTCCATAGCTTTTGATGCAGCCTGTAACGATATGTCCTAGAACAACGGGTTCGTGAAACTTGCGGCCCTCATGTGGGACGTGACCCAATCAATGCAGCATTAATGAAATTGCACTGCGAGTTGACGCAGTGTTGTGCACACAGTGTCAGGGCGGTAATTTTGTAAGGTAAATTGTATAATGCCACGCAGTCAGCAAAATTTGACATGATTGACCATACTCGTTCAGTCAGTCCCTCTGAACACCAGCTTAATGTGTACGCGTGTATTCTTACCCAGCTTGCGTGGTAGATGATCTGTTTGCACGTATGTCTGAAAGTGTCCGGAACTGGTTTTATTCTTATCGCTGTTGAATGGTATGTTTTGTTAAGTCTATAAACTATTCAGTCCAAGTAGTATCGAGAGGAACTGACTGTCGCCAGGACAACGTCCTTCCAGGGAAATTAGTACGAAACAAGCTTATTGCTCAAGTAATTCTCTACTTCTATTCAGGCCAAAGTTTTTTCATCGTTTTTGATATTGTTTATTCCTTATTCTGTACAATGTAATATTCTCGTTATTATTAAAACCAAAATTTTTCACATACAAAGCTTATGAAAGAAATAAACAATTTTCCCTCCTACATTTTTCTGTGGTCAACCGCCATCATCGGCGAGCAACACCCCAAATCAGTAGGAGGGAAGAGTGCATATTTATTATATATATATATATATATATATATATATAGTATGTGCAAATTGGAAGTTTCGTTACTGTAATTTTAACAGTAGCCATCGGTCCTCACCCTAACACCCTAGCACCCCTTGACCCTATGTGAACAAGATTTATCTGTTTTAATATTATCCTAATTATGCCTATGTAACCCAATAATTTTCTTCCTTTCATTCTCTCCAACTAAACATTTCTTTTGTGCATTCATTGTCATCTTTGCTTAGTACAAGTTCCGCCAGCCTTACTCTTTTTTATATTATCGTGTTCTGTAAAAATTACAATATATGAAGCTCCTCCTTATGTAATTATTGCTGTTATGAAGTAATTTTCTCCCTCTTATGGCGGGATATTTTCTTCAACACCCTGCTTCCAGACACTCTCATTTTATATCTCCCGCCTAGAGTGAGATGTTTAATGTTACAGCCGTAAAAATATGGGGTATCATTATTTATCCTGTAGGTTTGCAGATGCTAGACAGAAAGATAAAAGATTTTGAAGTGTATAAATTTTCTGAATATATACTCTTCCTATTGAATTATGGTGTCAAACCCTTTGGCATATTTATTGGACCCAATCACAATCCCCGCATATCAAGGTAACTGAATTATTATACCACAAATATCATTCATGTGGTTTTGTGTTGAAACTGAAACAGTGCCTGCATATCTTTTATTGCTGAACTGGGTTGCTGAAGAGCTTCAGAAGGTGGTTATGTACAGTAGTGCGAGTAAGTGTAAGCGAGACTTACTAATCAAATCAGAGGATAATCCAGTCAATCATAGTGGTGAAACACTGCTCAGGCTTAACGTCCTTGATTGAAAACACGTCTGCACAGAAAAAAAGAAATGCGTTCCGTTATCTTAGATGTTAAAAACATCCACTTTTATGAGATTTTATTATTTAATTACTCACCACAACATTGGAAATTAATAGGCCTACTCGCGTGTTTTGTGCACATTGTAAGACTCTTCATCTTAGCTCGTATTAATTCAAAATAAGAATTTCAACATTTATTTAACCGATTTATCAAAAGATCCTACATAATTTTTCATGGAATATTCGCGTAAGTAATACTACTTAAGGTGAAATACTTATTCCATGGAGCAGTGTCCTTCTTGAGAAGCTGACTGGTTCTCCGTCAATTTAATTATGGAATTTTATGGAACCAGAAGGTTCTTTACTGCTTTTAAAAATGCCCACCATCTGTCTCCATCCTGAGCGTGATCAATCCAGTCCATGTACCCCGTCCCACTTCCTGAAGTTCCATCTTAATATTATCCTCCAATTTACGTCTGGGTCTTCTAAGCGGTCTCTGTCCCTCGTTTTCCCCATCAAAACTCTGAATGTCCCTCTCCTCTCCCCCAGACGTGTTACATGTCCCTCCCATCTCATTCTTCTCGATTTGATCATCCAATTAATATTCGGTGAAGAGTATAGAACATTAGACTCTTCATTATGTAGTTTGCAACAATCCCCTGCTCCGTCGTCGTCTTAGGCCCAAATATATTCAAAGAGAAAGACGTCTATACACTTGTTATTTACTTTATTGTGCAGTTACCAATATTTTTGTCCAAGTCAGAAGAGGAACACTTTATAGAGAACTGTGCTCTTAGGAGTTATGACGCAGCGAGTTTTGGTAGGAACACTTCAGTACTTCTTGCTGTTACCAGATAAATACCTTTAGTTCTGAATGTGTCCCATGTTAGGTCTGGAATGTGTGCATTTTTCCACCTGTAAGACAGAATGTGCGGCCTATATTCACTGTCAGTTCGGTGATTTATTTTCTCCAAAATACACAAGCTTTCATTATTTTAAATTGCAGCTGTACATGAAACCGGACAAAGATATTGTAAATAAGAATTTGTCAGGATTGTTTCGGCATATAATATTCAGACGCCGGGGAATTTACCCAGAAGAAAGCATACAACATTCAGAACACGGAGAAAGTCTGAAATCGAGAAACACAACCCCCCCCCCCCCACTCGTAATATTTACACCTTTTGCTCCTCCACTACAAAAATGTTTTTGCGAATGTTCCTCAATGTGACGTTGCACGTATATTGCTTGTCTGGTTGTTTCTGTCTTTTGCGTTATTTTTGTTGTTAAGTCCGTTATAAATATCTCTCTTTCATATTTTAGGTTCTTACATTTTGCGCTGTAGCACCGATTCAATAAAACACTGAACATTTACATAATTAAGTGTTCTGGCTGCTTAAATACTGAGGTTGAACTTCTACTGAAAGGAAATATATGACTGAGTTTGTGGTTAGACATCTAAATTGAGGAATAACCATAATTGCAGGTTTGCTGTTCTATACCTTGCTGATTACAATCTCAACTTCTGTAGTATGAGAAATGAGCACGGCCCACTGGTACCTCCCCTTTGCCTTTCTCTAACAAGCACTTACCGGAACAAAGTTCATGCCGGTCTTTTGTACTGACAAAACAACCCGCCCTGCCTTGCGCCACGAACATAAGAATGTCTTCTGCACCACTGCCTACAGCTTTGAACGAATGTCTTACGCGGAACCGATCAATCAGTCAGTGGCTCCAGGAATTAAATTTAAGGAACAGATTAGACATGAAAACAGACAGCATACTGCATACATACTTGACAACATAAATATTATCAATTAGGGGCGAACATTCAGACAAGGTGCAACAAGTTAATTCTCCCAAAATACTAGCATATATTTTGAGGAATTAACGGAAAATATTTGTTAAATCTATTAATGTAAATACCTAGACTTGGTTGGGAGGTCAGTGGCAAGAATCAGAGTATGAAATGCCACGTGATGTTGCGTGTTAGATTCGGCAGACCAGTGTATTTTAAACGTTAACGAATATTCGAATTTCATAAACCCCTGTGAAATCTGTGTAGCGATTTGACAAGGAGGAAGGTTAGGTGGTTGCCTACGACCAACCTGTATTTTAAAGTAGATTAAGCTTCTAAGTTCCTAAATAAACTTAGAGAACCAAATCGTTCTGGAGAAACAGAAAGGATATACATTACGTGGGAAAGGTTTATTTACACTTTGCACCAATACATATAGCCCTTATTTTACGACCTTTTGTTTTACGCCTTTCTGCTTTATCGCCTCTTGCCAATTTGCGACTCTTCTTAATTTACGTTCCCTCATGATAGGCTTGGTGTCCTTTGGCTGGTAGCGTTCTAATTACGCGAAACCCCTATTTCTGATGGGAATATCTTTTTTATTTTCGCCCGCTTTTTTGCAGAAAAACAACTAGGGCGTAAATCGAGGACTGGATGTGTTATCATTTCCGGGTGCGATGACACAGTTTTAAAGCGTCTGACCTGCAGTCATTTTACAAGCTGTTCGTTATAAAATGTAAGCAAAATATAGACGAGCACAACTCATTGATTTTATTAAGATGTATTCCTACATTATTGAAAGTAACAGTGTAAGAATACAGCTTGATAAAATCATTAATTGTGTTGTGTTTGACTATATTTTGCTTACATTTTATAATCTATACAACACAACGGGGATGTCTCACCTGAAAGCTGTTCGTACTTGGGACCTGTTATCCCGTCTTGTACTTTCTTGTGGGTTTCCTCACGTATTCCACGACAATTCTGCTGTACAACCACAATCTCCTACATGTCTCATGAACCGTCCAAAGACCGTACCATCCTGTCATTTTCGATGCTGCGTAAGTACGTGTGTTGTACCTTAAGATGGAAGTATTATATTCTTCGCAAGCGATGGTAAAAGTTATCGCCCTACATGACTTCGTAACTCACAAACCCAACATACGAGCTAAATTAGTTTGTCAGGAACAGTATAGACTTTTAGATATAGGCCTTAAACGGATGCGGTTATTTAGTTCTTAATTTGAAGTTTCGTTGCTTTTGGTTGTATCAAGTAATATCAAGAACCAAGATTTATTAGCCTAATGTGTAGCACAATAAGTCACATTAGTATAATCTGGCATGTGAGGTACGTGGAAAGAATGTGTACGAGTACACCAAAGTTCTGGTAGCAGAAAATGTGGCCATATTCTGGAGAATTATTTAAATATGCGTAAAATTGAATAACTAGGAAAAAATCTGACAAATGTTAATGCACAGAAAGACAGTAGAAAGTGCTAGCTTGAATGGCCATTTGTATAAAATGTGACATCTCATTAGTTCTTCACTTCTCTTTCCTTTTACTTTATCGTTTGTTTTGCTACTATAGTAGAACCACTTTGAATTTTATTATTCATTATTATCCTCCATTTAATTCCCATAGTTCTTGACTAACTAATTTGTCACAAATGTTATTCTCATATTTCATACTGAATCTTGAAGGCAATATTTTTGCCACTAGTTACCTGGTCTTAAAAGAAATAAGCGTCTGTTCCATTTTGATATCGTATTTTGCAGTATATCCATAGCAGGAGAGCTGCGTCTTCATATTCTGAAAGAAATCTTTAACTTTTCCCTGCATACTTGTTATCCGATATTAAATAATGCATTCGTTCTTTGGTGGTTGAGAAAACCTGTGATAGAATAAATGAATCAGATGCATTGGAGTGCTGGAGAATGTATTTCCAGCCACTGAATTGTATTCAATTCTTCTTCAACATTCACTATTCTATTCACTGAAAATCGATCTATTTGTGTGAAGCGATACTCCATTCTTTGTTTTCTACCACTCTGTGGCTTGTTTGTGTCACAGGTACACGTACCACTGTGTCAAACGAACACCTGTCACCCCCCTTCCAACTCCCTTCCTTCCTGTTGTCTCCTCGCACAAAATCAGCAACCTATATTTCCCTCAGATATTCTCCTTAGTGTTTTCACTCCAAATGTCACTTCCCTTTCCCTTAACAAGCCATTTAGATAGGCTGTTATCTGCGACTAGCTATCAAAATGTCCTAGGGGCTGATTAATGTGAGAGGAGACATCTCCTGGCAATCCAAATGGGTCAAAACCTCGCATTAGCATATTGATTTAACGTCTTTTTAAGAACGAAGTGTTTCAGTAAAAGATAATTGCATTATCATTTATTCATTTATCATATTTCTGTAAAAAAAATGCACGCACATGAGAGATGAAGATGTAGGTTATGTGACAGTGCCTTAAAATTTCCAAACAGTAATCCAGCACGATAATTGTAAGTGTCTAACTGCGGACTACGTCACATGAACTTTGGAATGAAATTTCCTGTATTATAATCAACCTTCTCCATCCAATTTGGTTTGTAGTGAAATAGAATTTGTTAAAGTTTGTCAGTGTACTTCAGTCCAAGTGGGTTTAAAACTGTCACTGCGACTACCTCTTCTTATATTTGTTCATTTAATATAAATAAACGCAAGTGAGCCTTCAAGTTTCCAGAAGAGACCAGAAATTTCTTGATGAGTGAAACGTAGTTTTTCACGGACTCTGCTCCGTGGAGAAAGTTATTGTATTCAGCTCTTCCCTTACTCCTGCTTCGTTACTTTTCTTTGTTTAATGTATTCGGTACCATACCTTAAAGTTATAGTGCTAAATTTACTGTCAGTGTAGTGTATTACGAAATATTAAGTTTAACGTTATGAAATTGTGCGGACGGCCACAAATACATATCGATTATGACTGACGTCAACCTGTCTGTATCCCAGTACTGTTAAAATGAAGTTATATATTCGAATTTTTCTTCTCTCTAGTGTGTGCATGTCAGGAAAGCTGATACTATTGATTATGTAAAACATTTCATTATTACATTTAACCCTAACTATAATCAAGGATTCAGTTTTTGCCGCGTAGTAAATACTCCTTTATCAGTTATAAAATCATTATTTGATGCTCTGTAAGATAAAAATCTTTGTTTGTTTTGAGCATAATTGGAAACAAAAATACAATTCGTGAGTGTCTGTGTGTGTGTGTGTGTGCAGAATGTGGAATTGTGGGCCGTTAAAACGGGTAACAGGTAAAGTATCGATTTACTTTAAAGGGTTAATAATCATTACAGTAAAAGGTCAGTTAGAACACTGGAGATTCACGAAAAGCACCTGCTTGCTATTTGTCGTCAGTATTTCCAACTGTCTGACCTTAATAATTTTCTGTTTTATTTTTTTAAAACAATGTAGCGCGCTGCAGAAATTCACTCAAAGACATATTATGTATCGTGTTGTTATGATACATATTTGTGGCCACGTCATACGACTTGATGTACTGTACAACACGACGTTACAAAGAAGAACTGTCGATTTGCTCCTAAGTGTTAATGAAGTACATGACTGCCAGCCACATGAATTTTTAATATTCTGCAAACAGTCTCATTTTTTTACTTGTAAAAAAAGAATAATAACTTTAAAATTTTTAATTAACACTCAAGTCGTTAACAACTTCCATTTCTCTAGGCTTCTGGCTATGATTCATTACGTTTATAAAACTTATCCTTTATAACTTTGTCCATCATTTTGATACAAAAACAAAATATATTTCAGTACATTTAATTTTAAATAGTCCGTGACCGTGCATTTGGTTAACTGGACGTAGTAATGAAACCAAGAAATGCATTTTTTGACGTTTTGTTGACCGTGCATCTCAATATATTTATTTCAGTATTTAACCAACTTGATGCACAAAATTTGTTTCACAATAAGTTTTATTTCATGTCTCTACATGTTTCGAGCACATGCTGGAAACATGTAGAGACAAGAAATAAAACTTACTGTGAAACAAATTTTGTGCATCATGTTGGTTAAATACTGAGATAAAAAACAAGAAATGCATGTATGTGTATAAAGGTATTTTATATTATAAACAGAGTATAACTGCCAAATGTTTGGCCATTCTTTTGACCATCCTGAGGGAGGTGCTTTTACAAAGGATGGATATATCAAGATATTACAGAAGTTTGTTAATCAATATACAAATGTAAAATACTTAGTTTAAAAATGTATGGTTTAAAATACATATTAAAGTATAAAAAACAGATAAAACATGTAAGAGGCATGGTGGGTTTTTATACAATTTTAAAGTACTTTTAAGCATTTATGTCAACTGTTGGTTCTGTTACTGTGTCTGATTATCTCAGTGCACGTTCATGGATTACTTAAAATTGAATAATGCCCAACAGCCCAAAAACTGAGTTTTTTTCCGTGCTTTTTCCTCAGTCGTAAGACAAATGTCAGGGTATAACTTGCAAAGACGGGGCACGGCCCGCACTGTTCTCAATTAGGTTGTTAATTGCGTTGTTCTTGTTGTTAAGTGTTATGTTCTATTGTGAATTGTGTTGATATATGTGTTGTTTGTGTGGGTCAGGTAGCTCAGTCGGTATAGCGCCTGACTACGGGATGGACGGGCCGGGATCGAATCCCCGTGGGGACGAGATTTTCTGCCCGTCCAGACCGGCCCTGGAGCCCAACCAGCCTCCTGTAAAATGGGTACCGGGTATTTCGCGTGGGTAAAGTGCGGCCGGGGCGTGCTGCTGACCACTCACCCCCTTCTAGTGTCGCGGTCATGGAAGAGTAGAGTTATACCTCTACTCACCCTCTTGGCCACACCGGGCCTGTAAGAGGATCACTTTACCTTGACCTTTTATGTATTGTTTTTATGTAAATATGTACTGTACTACTGCCACTGGGTGTCAAACCAATTGCATTTAACAAATATATCATATTATATTATATCATAACATAACATATCATATATCATGTCATGTCATGTCATATATCATATCATATATCTTATCATATCTTATCATATATCATGTCATGTCATGTCATATATCATATCATATACCGTATCATATCATATATCATGTCATGTCATGTCATAAGTTCTTTGAAGAATACGAAGGAGAAATTACGTCGAAACAGTGCCGCCGGTTTGTTTAATAAAATGTGCCAGTTAAGCCACTCAGAGCCCATCTATATTAAGATCACTATCAACCACAACATTTTATCTACTTAGTAATTTACGTCTGTTCAATGGTTCACAGCGTCTGTAATATCTCAAAACATCCTGCCTTTATAACGCACCTCCCTGAAGATAGCCATAAGAATGACCGAAACCTGCAGGAGGCATATTGTGTTTATAATAGAGATACTTTTGTACATTTATATGAATTTTGTGGTTTCGTTACCGTCTGTAAATGCGCTGGATTTCTTTCCAAATTTATGTTACTTTCAAAACTTTGGAAACCTATGCGAAATTCTATACACCAAGTAAATTTGCAAATATATAAAGCTTTTACTTACCGAAGTACACCATGAATGAAGTCGAGAGAATATTTTTAATTAACATTAATTAACTATTGAAGTCCATTGAACGTAGTATACGTTAGCAGGCCATAATCGTCCAGCGTGTCGAGAAATTCCCTATGTGTCATGGAACCCAAAGATTAGTTACTTCGTTTCTAACGCCCCATCACTGGAAACTGTCTTAATTCACACTTTTCTATTTAGTAATTTAAGATCTTTCTTTTATTACCCTAACCTGCGCACATACAGCGTTCTCAGATGACCCCTTCAGTTAAGTTTTTGGAGTACATTTATATGCCTCTGACCTGACCGAGGCCCCATCCAACTTATTCTTCTTAATTTTGCCGCATTCAACGCATTTTCTGAGGGTAGTCTGTAAGTTAAAATGCTCTTCATTTTCCTGTTATGTCCCATGCCTTAGAAACTAATACTAATTTCAATGTGTGCTGTAAAGTATTACGGCTCTGTAATCCTCCCTAAATGTGGTGGGAAATTTTAGTTGAAATTATATAATACTTAATAACAATTTGTTGTACAAATTTTTAATTTATTAATTATTGCTTCGAAATGTTTCGGCTTCAGGTCTTCGCAGTCGTCAGGGAGCTGGTGGCTACTTTGATATTTAGAAGCTGAAAGTAACTTTTCGTATTGAGCATTTAGAGATTTAATATTGAACATTTTACCTTCAACTATATTACTTATTTACGGAGTAGAGTCATCCTTGCGAAGCTAAACGGTTCTCAGCTAAAAATAAATTCCCCGCATTTAATGGAATCTGTAGGATCTTTACTGGATTTACAAGTGCCCACCACCCGTCCCTATCCCAAGTCAGACCAATCCAGTCCATGCCCCCACATCCCAAATCCTGAAGAAACATCTTAATAGTATCCTTTTCTCTACGCCTTGGTCTTCCAAGTGGTTTCTTTCCCTCAGTTTTCCCCACATAAACCTTGTATACACCTTACCTCTCCCTCATAAACGCTACATCATGCACCATCCATTTCAATCTTCTCGATTTGGCCACCAGAATAATATATGGTGAGGCGTACAGATCATTAAGCTCCTCATTATGCAGTTCTTTCCACTCCCATGTTACCTCGTCCCCCTTAGGTTCAAATATTCTCCTCAGCACCCTATTCTCATATACCCTCAACCTACGTTCCTCCTTTAATGTGAGCGACCAAGTTTCACACCCATGCAAAACAACAGGCAAAATTATAATTCTCTATATCTTAATCTTCACATTTTTGGATAGCAAACTGGAAAACCAAGATTCTGCACCGAATGATAGCAAACATTCACTGACTTAATCTACGCTTAATTTCTTCCTGACTAGAATTCTTATTCGTTGCAGCTGCTCCCATATATTCAAACTGTTCCACCCTTTCAGAGGAACTATTATCAAGCTTTATATTTTGACTTCTTCCAGTAGTCTTTTCTCGAGACATGACCATGTACTTAATTTTATCAGCATTTCCTTCTAGTCCAGTCTCCTTGCTAGCAACTACTACAGATTCTGTGTTTTCTTTATAGCATATATGCTTCCGCCCAATATATTCACATCTTCGGCTTAAACCAAAATCTGATATGCACCATTTAATTTTAATCAATCCTTTTTTATATGAACCCTCATAATGGCCTACTCTAAAGTAAAGTTGAAAAGAAATTGCGATAAAGCAGTTCCTTGTTTCAAACCATTCTTAATAGGAAACATGCCAGACAAATGCTTGCCTACCCGAACTTTGCTGTTGGTTTCGTTCAGACTCATATTTATTAGCCTTAATAGTTTTTTTGGAGGGGGGTTTACCAAACTCAATGAAAATATTATATACCTCCCTTCTAACTGAATCATAAGTTTTCTTGAAGTCCGAACGAGCTCCCTGAAGATGGCCAAAACATTTCGGAACAATAATTAATGGCCTAAATATTTTACACTCGTACCGTTCAGGTCTTTTTGCTTTGAGTCATAAGCTTATGTGTTACAAAGAAGTAATACTAATCTTCTTGGCAAATTATGTAACTCTAAATTCGATAACATTATACGGTACATTATTACTGTAGTCACGAAAAGCGACTAGTAGCTCTCTATCCGTCCGCGTGGAACAACGTGTCTCCACTATAGGGATTTTCACGAAATTTGATAGTTGAGAATTTTTCGAAATCCTGTAGAAAAAAATTCAAGTGTAATTAAAATGTGACAAGAATAACGCGTACTTTACACGAAGAAGTATGTGAATTAGTGATATCTCGCTCAAATATCCTTAGAAAGAGCAATGTTTCAGACAAACGTCGTAGAGAATATCTCAATACACATTTTATGTTCAGTAAATTATTTTCGAAAATCGTGCTGTTTATGAGATAATCTGGAAAAATGTGGTAAAGCCAGACAGGCCGCAGGTAACTTTATAACACGGTGCATACGCTTTTCTTGCTGGATAACCAAGGCTACAGACATACACTCAGAATATGTAATACTTTTTACTTTTCCACGGGAACAATTGTTTCGTTAAGGCGCCTCATTGTTACGTTTAAAGCTACATTGTCTTGTTATATTCATTATTTTATACAACTGTACTAAGTGCCATTTTGGGAGGCGGCTTTACCCTGTCGTGCGATGATCATGTTTCATTTTACTAATATCGATAATTTTAAGTATGTCTACGTATATATTGCACTTTCGAAATTGGCTGTAAGTAGGAGGACGAGGCAACGGACAGAGTCCATCGTAATTGGTGTGTTCTGTATCTGTCTCACTAACCTTGGTGTTGCTGTCATTGCCACGTGGCGAAGTCTGGAATGAGAATATTAAAAGAGGCTGCTCCTTTGAGCATAAAGAACTTGATTGAGACGTGAATTGGGCTGTGTAATTGACTTGTGTCCGTCTGAATTCAACAGTTGCTCTACAGTAATAAGCAGCAAGACAGCTGTAATCGATATAATGTAGACCTCTACGAAGGCAGTGCGCACGCGCGCACACACACACACACACACACAGTGTGGATAGAAACATGACCCAATTTGATTTCTATACGATGCAGTAGTAGTGTTCGTTATTTATTTGGGATATAAACGAAGTTCTCAGTAGCCTGTCTTGAAGGCGCTGAAAGCGAATCTGAGTTTCTTGGTAGGTGAGGACAAAGTAATTTCAATCCTAAAACAATAATCAGAGTGCAATTGTTCATTTACATTTAAAATGTTAGTTTCACTTCAGCATTTTTCGGTTCAGTGTTCCATCATCTAGAGGAATTCACTTTATTACACGAAACATATTTATTGATATCTAATTACTGGATGATACTCTACCGTACTGGTACACGGTGATTCAGAAAGCTGTTAACACAAGCCATAATCGTATTGTTATTTTTTATGCGGGACTAAATATCGTTGTCCGTACAGCAACTCGCTGCAGGCTGGACTGTCCGGGAATCGACTCCCGATGAGGGCGAGATTTTTTGCACCCGTTTAGCCCGGCCGTGGGAACCCTCCAGCCTCCTATACAATGGATAGCGGGTCTCTTCCAGGAGTAAAACGGCTGGGGCGTGGCGTGGCGTGGCCTTGACCACACACTCCATCTACTGCCGAGTTTAAACGAATAGTTGAGCTACACCTCTACGTCTACCTATACCTATACCTCTAACTCTACCTCTACCTCTACCTCTACCTCTACCTCTACCTCTACCTATACCTCTACCTATACCTCTACCTATACCTATACCTCTCTTACACCCCATCTGGACCTTCGTGGCATTTACTAGGTTGTACTTTACCTTTACTTTTATCTTTAGTATTCTTATTGCCTTGTTCGATATTACAATTAGTAGTAAAACAAATTATTCTGAACTTTAAGAACTTTGTGGTATGATACGAAGTAAGAATTGTATAATTAAGGAAAAGAAAATAATTTTAAAAGACTTATGCAATATAACAAGCTTTATTTATTTACTATTCTTTCAGATCATCGTTATTTTCGGCCCTTCTATAGCTTTTCAGAATATGTTTTTATTAGTGCCTCCAGCACTGTACCGAATGTTAAGTATTTCCGTTCTTGTATTCTTATATAGACATCTTTGTCACTTCATGTTTTAATATTTTATAATCAAATAACATGATGACATCCGTCTCCTTATTGATACGTAATGTATGCAGGCAGGGGTTATGTAATTACAGTTCCAACAGCACAACATCGTAGATGTTCGATTTGAAGGACAGTTTGATTCAGTGAATTAACCGCATTATTAATTCATAATATTGGCGAAGTGGGACATTTATGGCCTTAATTAAACTGGATTTCATTATGGGTCATTGTGGCTGAATATCGGAATTGTCCAATAAATTTCAGTGGAAGTTCATAATATCAAATTTAAACAATCTGTCCATCGGTTTTGGGCGCTGAAGCAAAGTCGCAGATAGACAGACAGAAGGGCAGCCAAACATGACCCTTCATTTAAGGCGTTCGTATTTTCTATTTAACCTTTGGCGCCGGAATTATTTTTTAAATTTTAGCGCACCCTGTATATAAAATGTGAATAACACAGGAAACAAATAAGTTAGAATTATGAAACAAACTGCATTTTGAAGAGAAAAAAAGAAGGAGAGTATATACCATGTTAAAAGTATTCAGTACCTATATTTGTTGAATAAATATATGAAATGCAACTTTAGAGGTTAGCGGTGAGGTACGACAACTATAGTTGACATTAGGCGTCTAAAGGTTAACGAACGTCGAAAAGCAACCTTATCCCTGACCCTAAACAGGACGAAATGAAAGCGATTTTGTTTGGGGGGGTGGGGAGGGGGCGGCAGGCATGGAAATGAATGCCATTCACGAAGAATCCCAGCACAATATATAAATATGAAAATAAATACCGAGTTGCATACAATTTGAGGGATTTCTTCAAAATAGAAGCTAAACTTAACGCCTTAAAAGTGACGCCCAACATGGATTAAGTTTGTCGCTTAGCCACTGATTGATTAAGCCATCAGAATTGTTGAATTTTTGTTTTATTTTAAATCACTAAAGACATATTTTGTGGCAAGTACGAGGCCATTTAATACAGTGTGGTTGCTATGCATATTACCTTGTCGGTGAATTCAAAACCCTACAGACTGCGCGCGGACCCCTTTAATTTGTCATAGTGTACGGCGCAGAATCTTCTGGAGGGGACTGTGCAGAACAATATTTTTTTTGTTGTAACACACTGTCACTCGTACGTTTGGGGCCCCTCTTTGCTCTTGCAGCTAAGTAGTCTCTTGTGCATTTGCGTTGGTAGGTAGAGTCCTGTGACAGGAATTCAGGGGCTTTTCTGTGCCCTACAGTACAGGACCGACTGGTTCACTCAAACTGGACTTTGAATAGGCAGGAATTGGCTCTCTCTATTCCACTTGACATGGTAGTTTAGAAGCACCTCGATCACTTTCACTTATAATTCAAGGGCCCGATGTTGACATGCAGTGATATTTGAGCAAACTTGAAACGAGTTCAGCCCTGCTGAGAAGCGGGTCAGGATGACCAGTAGGCCTTTTAATTTGGCCATAAGAATTCTACAGTAACATGATAGAAACTGGAGTATGTTCTGTTTGGAACTGTAGTTAAGAAGTCTAAAGTGAGGAGATTCCTCCCATTGTCCAGGTCCTCTTCTACTGTTCCTGATGGGTACCAGCAGGGGAGTTCCCCCATTATAATCTATCTATCAGTCTATCTATCTATCTATCCATCCATCCATACATCCATCCATCCATCCATCCATCCATCCATCCATCCATCCATCTATCTATCCATCTCTTTATCTATCTGTCTATCTATCTATCTATCTATCTATCTATCTATCTATCTATCTATCTATCTATCTATCTATCTATCTATCTATCTATCTATCTATCTATCTATCTATCTATCTATCTATCT